>Ga0256405_10004334_pt1 | contig 26831 bp, 19 predicted proteins | sample RumenRJG_02DNA_FD_189096 | JGI IMG/M metagenome (GOLD analysis project Ga0256405, IMG submission 189096) | Bovine rumen microbial communities from Lethbridge, Alberta, Canada - RJG_02 | ecosystem: Host-associated > Mammals > Digestive system > Stomach > Rumen | place: Canada: Alberta... | reverse complement strand
CTCGTTGCCTTTCTTGTCTATCAGCACGATGGGACAGATGCCAGCTTTCTTGGCCACGAAGGCATCGTCTGCACCGAAGTTCGGGGCGATATGCACGATACCGGCACCATCCTCCGTCGTCACGTAGTCGCCTGGAATGACGCGGAAGGCGTCGCCCATAGGCTTAATGGCGGGCATCAGCTGCTCGTACTCCATACCCACGAGGTCGGCACCCTTGCAGCGTCCCACGATGCGCCAAGGTATGATCTTGTCACCCTGCTTGAAGGCGCCGAAGTCGCCGTCCTTGCCCTTCTCGTTGAAGTAGGCACTGACGCGGGCTTCGGCCAGTATGACGGTAATGGGCTGCCCGCTGTAGGGGTTGAACGTCTCCACGGCCACATAGTCAATCTTGGGACCTACACAGAGCGCCGAGTTAGCAGCCAGCGTCCACGGCGTCGTTGTCCACGCCAAGAAATAGAGGGGTCCCCACTCGCTTTTAACGGGAATCTCAACACCCCCTTCTTTGGAGGGGCTTGTGGAGGCCTTCACCCTGAACAGCGCCGTACACGTCGTGTCTTTCACGTCGCGATAGCAGCCGGGCTGGTTCAGCTCGTGGCTCGACAGTCCCGTACCGGCAGCCGGCGAGTAAGGCTGTATGGTGTAGCCCTTGTAGAGCAGTCCCTTCCCGTAAAGCTGTTTCAGCAGCCACCACAGTGTCTCGATGTATTTGTTGTCGTAGGTGATGTAAGGGTTGTCAAGGTCGACGAAATAGCCGATGCGCTCCGTCAGGTCGCGCCACTCGGCGGTGAACTTCATGACGTTCTCGCGGCACTTGCGATTGTAGTCCTCGGTAGAGATATACTTTGCCGACTCCTTGTTGTCAATGTCGGCCTTCGTGATACCCAGTTCCTTCTCAACGCCTAACTCCACGGGCAGGCCGTGGGTGTCCCAGCCGGCTTTACGCTTCACCTGCATACCCTGCATCGTCTTGTAGCGGTTGAAGGTGTCCTTGATGGTACGTGCAAGCACGTGGTGGATGCCGGGATGGCCGTTGGCCGAGGGAGGCCCCTCGAAGAATACAAACTGCGGACAGCCCTCGCGCTCGTCGATGGAGCGCCAGAAGACGTTCTTCTCCTTCCACATCTGCAGCACGTCGTTGTTCGTCTGCGTCAGGTTCAAGCCGTTATGTTCGGCAAATCTCTTATTCATGTTTCTATTGCTATTTTTTTACATTTCTTTAAATAGACGTGCAAAGGTACAAATAAAAAACGAGACCACCAAATATCCCCCACCGATATAAATACTTTTTAATAATTGCCGTGGGGTTTGAAACAACTCGGCGCCGAAAAATTGTTAAATAAACGTAAAAAGCGCCTGCTTTTGGTGAGGCTGGTGCTTTTTCTCACTGAAAGTCAGTAACTTTGCAGGCCAATTGTCCAAACGGACAGATAGGTTGTGGAACAGGCGCCATACCTATTTTATATTAACCATCTTAAAGAAACGACCCTGCAACGCCTGTCATGGTCACCGCCCCGTTCGCGAGAAGGGGCACGAGAATCATTTATTATGTCAGAATTAACAAAGAACGTTAAGCCGCTCGACGACTTCAATTGGGACGAGTTCGAGAATGGCACCGTAGCAAACGTCAGCAAGGAAGAGCTCGACAAGGCCTACGACGAAACGCTGAACAAGGTAGCCGACCATCAGGTAGTTGACGGTAAGGTCATCTCGGTTGACAAGAAGGAAGTTGTTGTCAACATCGGCTACAAGAGCGACGGTATTATCCCCGCTTCAGAGTTCCGCTACAACCCCGACCTGAAGATTGGCGACACCGTTGAGGTGTACGTAGAAAGCGCCGAGGACAAGAAGGGTCAGCTCCTGCTGTCGCACAAGAAGGCTCGCCTGAGCAAGGCTTGGGACCGCGTCAATGCAGCACTCGAGGCCGAGGAGATTGTCCAGGGCTTCATCAAGTGCCGCACGAAGGGTGGCATGATTGTCGACGTGTTCGGCATCGAGGCCTTCCTGCCCGGTTCTCAAATCGACGTTCACCCCATACGTGACTACGACCAGTTCGTTGGTAAGACGATGGAGTTCAAGATTGTGAAGATTAACCAGGAGTTCCGCAACGTTGTTGTTTCTCACAAGGCTCTCATCGAGGCCGAGTTGGAGGCTCAGAAGAAGGAGATCATCGGCAAGCTCGAGAAGGGTCAGATTCTCGAAGGCACTGTTAAGAACATCACGTCTTACGGTGTATTCGTCGACCTTGGCGGTGTTGACGGACTGATCCACATCACCGACCTCTCGTGGGGCCGCGTCGACGATCCGAAGAAAGTCGTCGAGCTCGACCAGAAGATCAACGTCGTCATTCTCGACTTCGACGACGAGAAGAAGCGCATCGCCCTCGGTCTGAAGCAGCTGACCCCGCATCCCTGGGATGCCCTGGATGCTAACCTCAAGGTTGGCGACCACGTCAAGGGTAAGGTTGTCGTCATTGCCGACTACGGTGCATTCGTCGAGATTCAGCCCGGCGTCGAGGGTCTTATTCACGTCAGCGAGATGTCGTGGAGCCAGCACCTGCGTTCAGCTCAGGAGTTCCTGAAGGTTGGCGACGAGGTGGAGGCTGTCATCCTGACCCTCGACCGCGACGAGCGCAAGATGTCGCTGGGCATCAAGCAGCTGAAGGAAGACCCCTGGGAGTCTATCGAGACGAAGTATCCTATTGGCTCGAAGCACAATGCAAAGGTTCGCAACTTCACCAACTTCGGTGTGTTTGTTGAACTGGAGGAAGGCGTTGACGGCCTGATTCACATCAGCGACCTCAGCTGGACGAAGAAGGTGAAGCATCCTTCAGAGTTCACGCAGGTTGGCGCTCCTATCGACGTCATCGTGCTCGACATCGACAAGGAGAACCGCCGCTTGAGCCTCGGCCACAAGCAGCTGGAGGAGAACCCCTGGGATGTCTTCGAGGAGAAGTACACCGTAGGTTCTGTCCACACGGGTAAGATTACCGAACTGCTGGAGAAGGGTGCCGTTGTTGCCCTCGACGAGAACGTTGAAGGCTTCGCTACCCCAAAGCACCTCGTCAAGGAGGATGGCTCACAGGCACAGCAGGGCGAAGAGTTGCCCTTCAAGGTGATTGAGTTCAACAAGGACTCTAAGCGCATTATCCTCAGCCACAGCCGCACCTTCGAGGACCCCGCTCGCGAGGAGAAGAAGGCTGCTGCCAAGAAGGCTCCTCGCGCCAAGAAGGACGAGACGCCGAAGATTGAGAACGTTGCTGCCAGCACCACGCTCGGCGACCTCGATGTTCTGGCCAACCTGAAGGCTCAGATGGAGAAAGGCGAGTAAAAAGACTTTTAAAAAGCGTTAAATAATGGCGGTAGGGTGTAAAAAACACACCTTACCGCTTTTTTTTTTCGTTTTTTTATGGCCGTTTGAAAATAAAGTTGTAAATTTACACCCAAATTTGGAAAAATCAGTTTAATTAAACTAAAAACCAACTAAAATGAAAAACCTGAAAGGTATTATCATGGGCTTCAGCGCTGCAACAGCAATGCTGACAGCCTGTGCTGGCGGACAAAGCGCTCCGCAGCTCACGGCATCGGGACTGAACCCTGCCAAGTTTGACACAATTGTGAATGGCGACACCGTCAAGCTCTACACGCTGAAGGGCGACAAGGGCATGGAGGTGTGCATCACCAACTACGGCGGACGTGTCGTCTCGCTGATGGTGCCCGACAAGAACGACTCGCTGGTTGACGTCGTATTGGGCTTCGACAATATCGCCCAGTACATGGACACCCAGAAGACGCCTACAGACTACGGCTCAAGCGTAGGACGCTATGCCAACCGCATCAACATGGGACGCTTCGTGCTGAACGGCGACACTATCCAGCTGAAGCAGAACGACAGGCACCCCGGCGGACGCAACCACTGTCTGCACGGCGGCGGCGACACGGGCTGGATGAACAAGGTCTACAAGGCTGAGCAGACAGACGACCAGACGCTGAAACTGACCATCGTTGCCGAGGACGGCGAAAACGGATTCCCCGGCACCGTGACGGCCACGACAACCTACAAGATTGTGGACGGCAACACGCTGGACATCACGTGGGAGGCTACTACCGACAAACCAACCATCATCAACCAGACGAACCACAACTACTATAACCTCTCAGGCGACTTGGAGAACGCCGGCTACGACCAGGTGCTCTACGTGAATGCCGACAACTTCACCGAGAGCGACGAGAGCTATATGCCCACAGGAAAGATTCTGCCTGTCGAGGGTACGCCAATGGACTTCCGCACACCGCATGCTGTGGGCGACAGCATCCACTCTGAATACTACCAGATAAAGAACGCTCACGGCTACGACCACAACTGGTGCCTGAACACCAATGGCGACGACAAGCAGGTCTGTGCATCGCTCTACAGCCCCAAGACGGGCATCTTCATGGAGATGTACACCAACGAGCCTGGCGTACAGGTCTACAGCGGCAACTTCCAGGGCGTCGGCGGCGAAGAGAACATCGTCCGCAAGCTGGGCAAGCACTACCCGCAGCACGTCAGCATCTGCCTGGAGAGCCAGAAGTACCCCGACAGCCCCAACCATCCTGAATGGGCCAGCCCCGTGCTGAATCCCGGCGAGAAGTACTACAGCCACGCTGCCTACAAATTCTCAATCAAGTAAACGACTATGGCACAGACAGAAAACGGTAGCAAGAGCTATCTGATCAGTATTGTGATGGTGGCCGTCCTCGGCGGTCTGCTGTTCGGTTATGACACTGCTGTCATATCGGGTGCCGAGAAAGGTCTGCAGGCTTTCTTCATGGAAGCCAAGGACTTTGCCTACACCGACGGCTGGCACGGTTTCACCTCAGCAAGCGCCCTGATAGGCTGTATCATCGGTTCAGCCCTCTCAGGCTTCCTGGCCACCAATCTGGGACGTAAGAAGTCGCTCATCATCGCCGGTCTGCTGTTCTTCGTATCAGCACTCGGCTCGATGGAGCCTGAGTTTATGTTCTTCGAATACGGCCAGCCCACCTACTCGCTGCTCATCATGTTCAACATCTACCGCGTCATCGGAGGCATCGGCGTAGGCTTGGCATCCGCCATCTGCCCGATGTATATCGGCGAGGTGGCTCCCTCAAACATTCGCGGCATGCTGGTGTCGTGGAACCAGTTTGCCATCATCTTCGGTCAGCTGGTGGTCTACTTCGTCAACTTCTTCATCCTTGGCGACCACATCCAGCCGCTCGTCGAGGAGATGGGCAAGGGCATTGCCGCCATCAACCCCGCCGCACAGTGGACGGTGACTACCGGCTGGCGCTATATGTTCGGAAGCGAGGCCGTGCCCGCAGGACTCTTCGCCCTGCTCATCTGCTTCGTGCCTGAGACGCCTCGCTATCTCGTCAGCATCGGCCAGGACCAGAAGGCTCTGGGCATCCTGTCGAAGATTAACGGTTCGAGCAAGGCCGCCCAGATTCTGCAAGACATCAAGGACACGATGGTTGTGAAGACCGAGAAGCTGTTGACCTACGGCTTCGTCTGCATCTTCGTCGGCATCATGCTGTCGGTATTCCAGCAGGCCGTGGGCATCAATGCCGTGCTCTACTACGCTCCGCGCATCTTCGGCGATATGGGCATGGACGACCCGATGATGCTGACCGTCTTCATGGGCATCATCAACATCACGTTCACGCTGGTGGCCGTGTTTACGGTCGAGAAGTGGGGACGCAAGCCGCTACTCATCTCCGGCTCGTTAGGCATGGCTCTGGGCGCCTTCGGCGTAGCAATGACCTTCGGTAACGACAGTCTCGCTCTGTTGACAGCCGCTTCGCTGCTGGTCTATTCGGCTTCGTTCATGTTCTCGTGGGGTCCCATCTGCTGGGTGCTCATAGCCGAGATTTTCCCGAACACCATCCGTGGCGGTGCCGTAGCCATCGCCGTTGCCTTCCAGTGGATTTTCAACTTCATCGTCAGCTCCTCGTTCGTGCCTATGTTCAACATGCACCTGACGGAGGGCGACGACTTCGGTCACTGGTTCACCTACGGCCTCTACGGCATCATCTGCATCATCGCCGCCCTCTTCGTCTGGCGCTTAGTGCCTGAGACGAAAGGCAAGACGCTGGAGGACATGACCGCCATGTGGAAAAATCGCAAATAAGAACTAATTACAAAACAAAAGAAGTATTATGAATTGGAGTTCACATGAATTCATCTGGCTTGACTGGGTAGTGCTCATCGTCGGCCTTTGTGGAGTGGTGGCTGCTGTATGGTATGCCATCTGGAAAGACAAGAAAGCCCAGCAGGGCGAAGACTCTTCAGCTTACCTCTTCGGTAAGGGCGAGCCTTGGTATGTTATCGGTATGGCCATCTTTGCTGCCAACATCGGTTCCGAGCACCTTGTAGGTCTCGCCGGTACAGGTGCCAAGGACGGTGTGGGTATGGCCCACTGGGAGATGCAGGGCTGGATGATCCTCATCCTCGGCTGGCTCTTCGTACCCTTCTACCAGCTGCTCATCAACAAGATGGGCAAGATTATCACCATGCCCGACTTCCTGAAGTTCCGCTACACCCAGCGCACGGGTTCGTGGCTGTCAATCATCACGCTGGTGGCCTACGTGCTCACCAAGGTGTCGGTGACGGCCTTCACGGGCGGCATCTTCTTCAAGTTCCTCCTCGGCATCCCGTTCTGGTATGGTGCCATCGGCCTCATTGCCATCACCGCCGTCTTCACCGTCTTCGGCGGTATGAAGGGTGTGATGACGCTGTCCACCATCCAGACACCTATCCTCATCGTAGGCTCGTTCCTCGTGCTGTTCCTCGGTCTGAACATGCTCGGCGACGGCAGCATCACGGCCGGTTGGGCTGAGATGATGCGCGTCTGCAACGCTGCCCACGACGGCTTCGGCACCACCCATATGTTCCATCCCGACCCGGCCGACCCGATGTACCCGCAGTTCCCGGGCTACGTCGTGTTCCTCGGTGCCTCCATCATCGGTTTCTGGTACTGGTGTACCGACCAGCACATCGTTCAGCGTGTGCTCGGACAGGTGCCCGGCGAGGACAACAAGGAGGTGATGAAGCGTGCCCGCCGCGGTACCATCGCTGCCGGCTTCTTCAAGATTCTCCCCTGCTTCATGTTCCTCATCCCCGGCATGATTGCCTACGCCCTGTCGCTGAAGACGGGTAGCGGCATCGAGATGGACATCACCAACCACGAGTCTACCGACGGCGCCTTTGCCATGATGGTGAAGAACATCCTGCCCGCCGGCATCAAGGGTATCGTGACCATCGGCTTCGTCTGCGCCCTCGTCGCTTCGCTGGCAGCCTTCTTCAACAGCTGCGCAACGCTCTTCACCGAGGACTTCTACAAACCCATGAAGAAGGGCATGAGCGAGGCTCACTACGTCTTCGTCGGTCGTATGGCAACGGTTGTCGTCGTGCTCCTCGGACTGGCTTGGATGCCTATCATGATGAACATGGGCAACCTTTACTCTTACCTGCAGGACATCCAGTCGCTCATAGCTCCCGCCATGGTGGCTGTCTTCACCCTGGGCATCTTCTCGAAGAAGATTACGCCGAAGGCTGGCGAATGGGGTCTTATCGGCGGCTTCCTCATCGGCATGATCCGCCTGGTGACCAATGTGGTGACCGACTCCGGCAAGGCTGCTATGGACGGCGCCTTCTGGGAGAACACCGCGTGGTTCTGGCAGACAAACTGGCTCATCTTCGAGTGCTGGCTGCTGGTATTCATCATCCTGCTGATGGTCTGCGTGAGCTGCTTCACACCCGCACCGTCAAAGGAGCAAGTGGACGCCATCACCTTCTCGGCAGACTTTAAGAAGTCTATTAAGGAGAGCTGGGGCGCATTCGACATCATCGGCACACTGGTCGTCATCGGTCTCTGCGCCTGCTTCTATGCTTACTTCTGGTAAAAAACAATGAAATACTACGAAGGTTATACCAAGGTTTTGGTATCGGTCGACTGTATTATCTTCGGCTTCGACGAAGGCAAACTGAAGATTCTCATTGGCCGTAGAAAATATAATCCCGGACGTGGCGAATGGAGCCTCTATGGAGGCTTCGTCGCCGCCGACGAGGATGTTGACGAGGCTGCCAAGCGCACACTCTACGAACTCACGGGGATGCGTCACATCTACATGAAACAGGTGGGCGCTTTCGGAAAAGTAGACCGCGACCCTGGAGAACGCGTGATATCCATAGCCTACTATGCGCTTATCAACGTGAGTGAATACGATGAGAACCTGCGATTAGAACACGGGCTGGAATGGGTCGACGTTGACAACATACCGCAGCTGTATTCTGACCATAACGAAATGGTCAGCAAGGCCCATAAGCTCATGCAAGACAAGCTGAAGACCGAACCCGTAGGCTTCAGGCTCCTGCCGCGACTGTTCACACTGACCCAGCTACAGCGGCTCTACGAGGTGGTCTACGGCGCAGAACTCGACAAGCGCAACTTCCGCAAGCGTGTCAAGGACATGGACTTCATCGAAAAGACAGAGCTCATTGACAAGAAAAGTTCCAAGCGCGGTGCCTATCTCTACCGGTTTAACCGTCGTATCTATGATGAAGAACCAAACTTTAAAATGTAAATGCTATGTTAGAAGAACTGAAACAAAAAGTATTCAAGGCCAATCTTGACCTGGTGAAACAGGGGTTGGTCATCTTTACGTGGGGCAACGTCTCGGGTATCGACCGCGAGAAGGGGCTCGTTGTCATCAAACCGTCGGGCGTCAGCTACGATGAGATGAAGGCCGAAGACATGGTCGTCGTCGACCTCAATACGGGCGAAGTCGTAGACGGCGACCTCAACCCCTCCAGCGATACGCCCACACACCTCGTGCTTTACAAGGCATTCCCCAACATCCAGGGTGTCGTTCACACACACTCTACCTACGCCACGGCCTTCGCACAGGCAGGACGCGACATTCCCAACATAGGCACCACTCACGCCGACTACTTCTATCAGGACATCCCCTGCACGCGCGACATGACGGAGGCTGAGGTGAAGGGACAGTACGAACTGGAGACGGGCAACGTCATCGTCGACGAGATTCTGAACATCCGCAAGATTAATCCTGACCACACGCCCGCCGTGCTGGTGAAGAATCACGGACCGTTCTCCTGGGGCACCAGTCCCGACAACGCCGTCTACAACGCTAAGGTCATGGAGCAGTGCGCCAAGATGGCATTCGTGTCGTTCTCGGTCAACCCGAATACGACCATGAACCCGCTGCTCATCGAGAAGCACTATATGCGCAAGCACGGGCCAAACGCCTACTACGGACAAAAAGGACAGAAACATTAATCAATAACTTAAAAACAATTACAAACAATGAAAGCATTTGAGAATTATGAAATTTGGTGGGTGACTGGTGCACAGTTGCTCTATGGTGGTGACGCAGTGGTGGCCGTTGACGGGCACTCAAAGGAGATGGTCGACGGCTTGAACGCCAGCGGCAACATCCCCGTGAAGATTGTGTATAAGGGCACGGCCAACAGCTCGAAGGAAGTAGAGCAGGTGATACTCGCTGCCAACAACGACGAGAAGTGCGTAGGTATCATCACCTGGATGCACACCTTCTCGCCCGCCAAGATGTGGATCAAGGGTCTGCAGCAGCTGCAGAAGCCCCTACTCCACTTCCATACACAGTATAACGCCGAAATACCCTGGAGCGACATCGACATGGACTTCATGAACCTCAACCAGAGCGCTCACGGCGACATCGAGTTCGGACACATCTGCACACGTATGCGCGTGGCCCGCAAGGTCGTCTGTGGCTACTGGAAGGACGAGAAGGCTCAGAAGCAGATCGCAGTCTGGGCACGTGTGGCTGCCGGCGTGGCCGACGCTCACAACGTGCGCTGCCTGATGTTCGGCATGAACATGAACAACGTGGCCGTTACCGACGGCGACCGCGTGGAGTTCGAACAGCGCCTGGGATACCATGTCGACTACTATCCTGTCAGCTCGCTGATGGAGTACTTCAAGAAGGTGACCGACCAGGAGGCCGATGCACTCGTTGAGGAGTATAAGAAGCTGTACACCATCAAGATAGACGAAAGCGGTGAGGATGTCTATTGGGAGAAAGTGAAGAACGCAGCAAAGGCTGAAATCGCCCTGCGCCGTGTGTTGAAGGACGAGGGTGCCACCGCCTTCACCACCAACTTCGACGATCTGGGTGACGCCAACATCGACGACCCCAACTTCTGCGGCTTCGACCAGATTCCCGGTCTGGCTTCGCAGCGCCTGATGGAAGAGGGCTACGGCTTTGGTGCCGAGGGCGACTGGAAGACGGCCTGCCTCTACCGCACCCTTTGGGTCATCCAGCAGGGCATGCCTACAGGCTGCTCGTTCCTCGAGGACTACACGCTGAACTTCGCCGGCGATCGCTCGTCATGCCTACAGAGCCACATGCTCGAGGTCTGCCCCCTCATCGCTACCGACAAGCCCAAGCTCGAGGTACACTTCCTCGGCATCGGCATCCGCAAGCAGCAGACGGCACGCCTCGTCTTCACCTCGAAGACCGGTCGCGGCATCAAGGCCACTGTCGTCGACCTGGGCAACCGCTTCCGCCTCATCTCTCAGGAGGTAGAGTGCATCGAGCCGAAACCCATGCCCAAGCTGCCCGTCGCCTCGGCACTCTGGATTCCGCAGCCCACCTTCGAGATTGGTGCTGCCGCCTGGATTCTCGCTGGCGGCACTCACCACTCAGCCTTCTCCTACGACATCAACGAGGAGTACTGGGAGGACTTTGCCGAGATGCTGGGCATCGAGTATGTCAAGATTAACAAGGATACCAACATCGCCGACTTCAAGCAGACCCTGCGCAACAACGAGGTCTACTTCATGCTGAACAAGGCGCTGAAGTAAAATCCGTACACCCCCAATCAAGGAGACGAAGCCCCCGAGGACTTCGTCTCCCTTTTGTTTAGTCCAAGCTTACCCCACCTGCTGGGCGGCGGAAACTTTCACGGCATGAGAAAAAAAATCATTAACAACCTTGGCAATAGCGACGAAGCGGTGGAAAAGCTGTATGAATGCTACATTTATAATTGTGACATCACGAAGGTGGACTCCAATAACCTCGAGAACACCAGACCTATCATCACCTGCGAAATAGTGAATAATGACAGCGGTGATGAGCCCGCCAATTATGGCGCATGGGGAAAGGTCCGTGGATGGCTCAATGCCATTGAAATCTCACGGGTGAGCCTTCTGATTATCTCACGTACGCGCGCGATGGATAGTGAAAGCGGAAAACATCCCACCCATCTCGCCCATCTCGCCCCTAAGCTTCCTGCCCCCACAAGCCAGCAAAATTGGAGCCAGGAGCGACATGGGCGAGGTGTTTTCCGGTTAAGCTATCCATATAGGGGGAGATGAGAGGTTAGAGGTGAGAAGTGAGAGATAAGAGGTAAAATGTCACGGCTTCTCGCGAAATTTTCACGGCCTTACAGAAAAACGTCACGGCCTTACGTGAAAATTTCACGGCCGCTCAACCATATTATAAACAACTTAAATTTCAAAAGCAATTAAACGTATGAGAAGAAACATCAGATTTCTCATTGTTTTCCGAAACAAATTACGGCCATTCGTTTTGTAATGAACAAAGATTTGAAAATTTAAAAGATTTTGAGCCGACAGACAACAACGACTACACTAAATTGCTACGCACAGGCTATCGGCACCTGAGACTTTTTTAAGAACCACTAATTTCACTAATTTCACTAATTTGACAAATGGAAATAAGGTATAATACATGTCATTCGTGGTTGAAAAGAAAAAGGGAGGGAAAGTTCAAATTCTAATTACTAATCCATAAAAACTATGAAGTCGAAATTTATTGAGATTGCGCTGCGCATCGTCATCGCAGCACTGACCGCCGTGACCACCACCTCGTGTATGGGCTACAGCTCGGTGACACTATGAATGTGACATTAAGCACTACGCTCTGAAATCGCCGCTTCCGCAGTGTTTACTGCGGAAAGCGGCAATTTTTTATGGCTGAACGAAGAGTTGGTTAAATGTTACTCTCCGAGTTCCTCAGGCTTCATATTCGTGTAGACCGTCTGTACGTCGTCGAAATCCTCGAGTTTTTCAATCATCTTGTCGATGGTCTCCCGTTGTTCGGGTGTCACTTCCTTCAGGTCGTTGGGGATGCGGGTAAACTCAGCACCGGTCACCTCGAAGCCGTTCTCCTCGAGATGTTTCTGGATGGCACCGAAACTCGAAGGGTCGCCGTAGATGGTGATGCTGTTCTCCTCCTCGTCTTCGTCGAACTCGTCTTCTACGCCATAGTCGATAAGGTCGAGAATCATCTCGTCCATATCAAGGCCTTCTTTCTTCTTGAAGGTGAAAACAGCCTTGTGGTCAAAAAGGAAGCTGAGTGAGCCCTGAGTTCCGAGGTTGCCATTGAACTTGTTGAACACCGAGCGCACGTCGCCTACGGTACGTGTCGTGTTGTCGGTCAATGTATCCACGAAGATAGCAATGCCATGAGGTCCATAGCCCTCGTAGGTTACTTCCTTGTAGTCGCTCTGGTCCTTGCCCATTGCGTTCTTGATAGCACGCTCAATGTTATCCTTTGGCATGTTTTCACGCTTGGCGTTGGCAATACATGCACGCAGGGCGGGGTTCATGTCGGGTTCAGGACCACCGGCCTTCACGGCGATGGCAATCTGCTTGCCGATTTTGGTAAACGTCTTGGCCATGTGGCCCCATCTCTTCAGCTTTGTAGCCTTACGATATTCAAATGCTCTTCCCATTTTGATTTACTATTTTACGATTTACAATTTTCAATTTATTTAGCGCAATTCTGCTTTCAGCTGATTCTTCAGGTTGTTTATGAGTTTCTGCATGATAGCATCAATCTGCTTGTCGCCCATCGTCTTCTCCTCGTCTTGCAGGATAAAGTTGACGGCGTAGGACTTTTTGCCAGCAGGCAGTTTGTCGCCTTCGTAGACATCGAAAAGTTCAACCTTTTTCAGTAGTTTCTTCTCGGTCTGTCGGGCAACCTGGTCAATCTGTGCGAACTCCACTGCGTTGTCGACCAAGAGTGCGAGGTCGCGGCTGACAGCGGGGAATTTCGGCACCTCTGTAAAGGTCACCTCGTTTTTCTTCGTAGCCTTCATCAGCTGCGTCCAGTTCATCTCAGCATAGTAGACGGTGTTGTCGATACCGAAATGCTTCTGCAGTTTTTTCGCGAGGACACCCAGTTCGACGAGCTTCTTACCGCCTCGATTCTCGATGACGATGCCTGCTGAGTAAATTGGATTATCGGACTTTTTGCGGACGGTCATGCCTGTTTTGAGACCGATACGGCGCAGGATATTCTCGACGTAAGCACTAAGTTCGTAAAACGAGGTGTCCTCGTCCTTATGAGCCCACGCTCCCTCGACGCGCTTACCCGTCAGCCAAAGTGCCAGATGGTACTGCTCCTTGTAAGCCTGCATAGGGTTCTCCTGATCGTTTTTCTCTGGATCGAAGGTATAGACATTGCCAAACTCGAAGAAGCGCAGGTTAGCGTTCTTGCGGTTAGCATTGTGAGCCACACTCTCCAGTCCTCCGTAGAGGAGCGTCTGCCGCATGACGTTCAAGTCGCTCGACAGGGGATTCATAATGTGCACCAGCGTGTCTTGCTTGTCTTCGTAGTAGGCGGCTTTTGTCAGCGAGTTGTTCAGTATCTCGTTGAAGCCCTCGCCTACCAGCTGCTCACTGACGAGGTTTGCCAGTTTGTGCTTGCGGTCTTCTTCGCCCTTGATGACGAGGGAGCTTTTCAGCTGGGTAGGTATTTCAACATTATTATATCCATAGATGCGCAGGATGTCCTCTACGACGTCGCACGGACGTTGCACGTCGACGCGGTAGGCGGGAATTTCGAGTGTGATAGCCTCTGCCGTCTCGTTCAGGATTATCATCTCGAGAGACGTGCAAATTCTTTTAATCGTCTCTATAGGTATCTCCTTGCCAATCAGTGTCTTAACATAGTTTATATTAAGCTCTACTTTGGGATTCTCAATCGGCGAAGGATACTCGTCGCGAATCTCCATGGAGATCTTGCCGCCAGCCAGTTCACGGCACAGAATAGCGGCCTGCTTCAATGCGTAGATAACGCCATTGGGATCGATGCCGCGCTCGAAACGGAACGAAGCGTCGGTCGATAGTCCGTGACGTCGGGCCGACTTACGAATCCACGTGGGATGGAAGTACGCCGACTCCAGCACGACGTTCTTTGTCGTCTCATAAGTTCCGCTTCCTTTGCCGCCGAACACACCGGCAATGCACATAGCATCCTCGGTATTGCAGATAGCGAGATCGCGGTCGGAAAGTTTGTGCTCCACACCATCGAGCGTCTGGAAGGGCGTTCCCTCGGGCATTGTCTTCACCACAATCTTATGCCCCGTCACCATATCAGCATCAAAGCAGTGCAATGGCTGACCGTAAGCAAACATGATGTAGTTGGTGATATCGACAATATTGTTGATAGGACGCAGACCGACGGTCGTCAACCGAGTCTTCAGCCACTCCGGCGACTCCTTCACCTCGCAGTCGGTGATGCTGACGCAGGCATAGCGTCGGCAGGCCTCGGTGTTTTGGATTTCGACATCGATAGGGAGTGAGTTGTCGTCGACGGAGAACGTTGATGCACTCGGACGGTGCAGACTGGTATCATAGCCGTTCTGTTTCAGCCATGCATACAAATCGCGTGCTACGCCCCAATGAGACAGCGCGTCGGCACGATTGGCCGTAATGTCAATCTCGATGAGCCAGTCGCTCTCAAGATTATAATACTCTGCGGCGGGCTGTCCTACAGGTGCGTCCTCAGGCAGCACGATGATACCATCGTGCGACGTGCCGACACCTATCTCATCCTCGGCGCAAATCATGCCACACGACTCCACGCCGCGCAACTTTGACTTCTTGATTTGGAATTCCTTGTCGCCATCATAGAGCACACACCCCAGATCGGCCACAATCACCTTCTGGCCAGCAACTACGTTGGGGGCACCACAGACAATCTGACTCGCTGTGCCCCTGCCCAGGTCGACCGTCGTCACGTGAAGGTGGTCGCTGTTGGGGTGAGCCTCGCAGGTCAGCACCTGACCGACGTAGAGACCCTTCAAGCCTCCACGAATGCTCTGTACCTCCTCTAAGGCGTCTACCTCAAGGCCGGTCGACGTCAGAGCGTCGCACACCTGCTGCGGCGTCAGCTCAAAGTCGACATATTCCTTCAGCCATTTATAGGAAATATTCATATTACAATAGTATAAAGAATTATCAATAATCAAAAAACTGGACACTGAGCTCGAGCCCGATGTCCAGTCAGTGTCTTAGCGAACGAAAGAGCCAGACTATGCCTCAGCGGGTGCCTCAGCGGTCTCGGCAGCAGCGGCCTCAGCAGCCTTTGCAGCCTCCTCCTCAGCCTTAGCGGCAGCGGCAGCAGCCTTCTTGTCGGCTACCTTCTTAGCAATTTCCTCGTTCACCTTCTTCTCAGCATCGAGAGCCTTCAAAGCAGCGTCCTTCTTAGCCTTAGCATCAGCCTCAGCAATCTTGTTAAGGCCATTCTGCTTGTCAGCCTTCCATGCGTCAAATTTCTTCTGTGCAGCAGCTTCGTCGAAAGCGCCCTTCTTAACGCCACCACGCAGGTGCTTCATCAGGTACACGCCTTCACGGCTGAGAATGTTGCGTACGGTGTCTGTGGGCTGGGCACCAGTCTCAACCCAATAGAGAGCACGCTCGAAATTCAATTCTACTGTGGCAGGATTGGTGTTAGGGTTATACATACCAATCTTTTCAGTAAAACGACCATCACGTGGTGCTCTGGCGTCGGCGATGACGATGCGATAAACTGCATAGCCCTTACGGCCGCCGCGCTGCAATCTGATTTTTGTTGCCATTTTTTTAAATTTTTTTTTTATTATTATTTGAATTTCAATGCCTCCAACCCGTGGAAGCGGCTGCAAAATTAGTTATTTTTAGCGAAGTACACAAACTTTTTCTTGTTTTTATAGTTCCATTTATGGATTTTTATGTAATTTTGGAGCTGAAATGAAGAAAAATGAACTTTCGATACTGATTCCTACATACAATAACGACTGTACCGAACTGGCTACAGCCCTATACCGGCAGGCTGAATCCGTCGGCGGTTTGAGCTTCGAACTGCTCATTGCCGATGACGGGTCGACCAACCGCTGCTATGTTGAGCAGAACAGGAAACTCGGTGCACTACCCCACTGCCGATTCCTGGAGTGCCCGGAGAACGTCGGGCGCGCTGCCATCAGAAACTTCCTGGCAAGCAAGGCTCAATACCAGTGGCTGCTATTCCTTGACAGCCACATGAGCGTCGACGCCCCCCAGTTCATAGAGAACTACCTGCAAAGTGAGGGCACGGTGGTCTACGGCGGTTATGTCGTCGGCGAGGGTGAGGCATCAAGCCTGCGCTACCTGTACGAGAAAGCCTGCGAGCCCCAACACCGCGCGGAAGTAAGGCGCACGCGCCCCTTCCAGCATTTCCACACAGGGAATTTCCTCGTCAGCCGCGATATCATGCTTGCCCACCCCTTTGACGAGCGCTTCCGCCTTTACGGCTATGAGGATGTGCTTTTCGGAAAGGTGCTCAAACAGGCGGGGCTCAACATTACACATTTAGACAACCCTGCCGGTTTCAGGACATTCGAGGACAATCCGCATTTCGTCAAAAAGACCGAAGAAGGTCTGCACACCCTCCACAAGTTCCAGCAGGAGCTAAGGGGCTATTCCACAATGCTGACGTACATTCAGAATATACATATAGGCGCCGTCAAACAGCTGTTAAGGCTCTGGCACCGCGTCTTCGGACGTCTGGAGCGCCGCAGCCTCTGTGGACGCCACCCTAATCTGACCGTTTTCAAAATCTACAAATTAGGTTACTATTTATCCATTAAAAACTAAAACTATTATGACACGCAGATTTGCATTCAAAATGAAGCTGAAGCCCGGCTATGAACGGGAGTATCAAAAACGTCACGCAGCCATCTGGCCCGAACTTGTTAAGATGATTAAGGAACAGGGGGTGGGCAACTACAGCATCTACTGGGACCGCGACACCAACATCCTTTTTGCCTATCAGGAATGCTCCAAGGAGGGCAACTCGCAGGACACGGAGAACGTTGACCCCATCACACAGAAATGGTGGGACATGATGGCAGACATCATGGAGGCGAACCCCGACAACTCGCCCGTCACCATCCCTCTGGAGGAGGTCTTCCACCTCGATTGAGCTGTCGACACGAAAAAACCCGGACTTGCCTTCGCAAAGTCCGGGTTTTTAACATATTGCTAATCCTTTTGCCGCCTTATTTCTCAGTCAAGTCGAAATCAGCGGGTATCACAGAGTACGTCAGTTTCTGATAGCCCTGAAAGTCGTCGAACTGAACCTGGAAATCGGTATACAGGAAATTGTTGGCACCGGTATTGTGCGTGTCACGGATAAACTTTGTCTTCTGAAGATCGGCAAGCACCTTGTTATAAAGCACCTTGTCGTCCTTGGTGTCTTCAAACTGGATGCTCTGTGACACGACGACATAGTTCTCTACCTTATAAGTATAGTCGCCAGCTTGATAAAGCTGGAAATTCTCCGTCTCAAGAATGGTCTCCAATTCGCCAACTTCTTGACGCAACTCGTCGATGGTCTTATTGACATAGCAGACAGGAACCTGCTGCTCGTCAACCTTGATAATATTGTCACTCTTAACTTCATCCTGAGCATTGACCGTGACGGTGCCGAGCATCATCAAGCCAACAAAAACAAGCTTTTTCATCTTTTTCATGTCTCTTGTCGTTTAATAATTATTGTATCCTTATCCAGAATAATATCAATATTTAATCTATTCGACGTGCAAAGTTAGCATATTTCAACTTATTCCCCAAATTTTTTTGCAGAAAAATTGCAAATTCGGCGAAAAAAGTGTCATTTTTCCAAAAGCACAGCTTATAAAAGCTACTTGCGTACGGGCTTGATAGCGAAGATGAAGTCGCGGTCGGCATACTTCAGCTGATATTCACCTCGCGGCCACGCGCCCCACGAGTTGACACACCCCAGGCCGAACTGGCGCTGTTGGATATGCACCTGAGTCAGCGGACGCTCTACAAGATCGCCGGAATGACGACCCAGTTTCTTGTCCTTATGAGGCCCATCGTCAAGGTCTTCAGTAAGGAAGTTCAGCGCCGAGCACTCCATGGGTGCGTTGCTATAGAACTCGAGCCCCCTACCCTGTGCATCGACGACACGGAACCAGCGCACGTCGGTGTGGTTGCCCGACTCCTGTGGACGGACATAGGGGAAGTACTCGTTCTTCACCTTATTATTATATACGCCCAGGAACTCGCTTGAATTGCGGTCGCAATAGTTCTCGGCAGGGCCGCGACCATAATACTCGACGGCATCGTACTGCTGTTGCATCTGCAACTGCACGCCATAACGGAACATATCGCTAATCTTGGCCTCTTTGTCGGCCTGAAGCTGTTGGCGCACAAAGACCTGACCGTCGGGCTGCAGGGTATAGGTCATCGTCAGGTTTGCCTTCACGTCGGGCATATCGAAGGTAGCGACAACAGAGTTATCGGCGACAACAAAATCCTTCAGTTTGGTCTGAGGGTTCTTCCAGATGGCAAAACGCTGCTGGAGACGTGCGCCATAGTCGTTGTCGGTGGGAGCTCTCCAGAACTCTGGGGTCACTGACTCACGGTCGACGAGCATGGGCTTGCCGTCGACATCAATATAGTCAATCCAACCGCTCCACTTGCCAACGGTGAGCGTTGTGCCAGCGGCTTCGAACTTCACATAGCTCACCGTCTCTTCCTTCTGCACCTTTGCCTGAGTTGGCTCAATCTTCGGGAACTTATATGGCTGTACAATGAACTGCTGGCGGGCTAAGACCTGACCTTTGTCTATGAGCGGCTGAGCCTCGCGACTGCGGAACTCGATGTTCAGCAGCACCTCGTCGTCAGGATGGTGCGAAAGCACGCGTCCAAGAGTCTCTTTCAGTTTCTCGTCGGCCATCAGCTTGCGCTCGTGCGGCTGAATGCCCTTGACGCTGATGGTGCCACTATGCTTCTTCACCCGCCAGACTAACTCCACATCGTCGAGCGACTTGAAGAAGTTCTCGTTGTAGACTTCTAACTGGCCGTTCTTCAAGTCCTTGTCCGTCACCCAAATGTTCTGGTAATAATACTGCACCTCATAGGCATGCGGATTCAGGCGGCGGTCGGGGGCGATGATGCCGTTGCAGTTGAAGTTGTAGTCAGAGGCAGGATAGCGGCCGTAGTCACCACCATAAGTAAAAATTTCCTTACCCGTAACACGACTCTTGTCGCGAAGTCCTTGGTCCACGAAGTCCCAGATGTAGCCGCCCTGATACTTCGGATACTTGCGCACCAAATCCCAATACTCCTTGAATCCTCCCATAGAGTTGCCCATAGCATGAGCATACTCACATTGAATGAGCGGACGAGGATTGTTGCCCTTGGAGTACTCCTCGCAGCGGCGATAGTCGGCATACATCGGGCAGTAGATGTCGGTCTTACCCCAGTCGCCAGCCTGCTCGTACTGTACGGGACGCGACGTGTCGTACTTCTTAATCCACTCATAACATTTCTCGAAGTTGGGACCGTAGCCAGCTTCATTGCCTAATGACCAGACGATGACGGAAGGATGATTCTTCAGCACAAGGACATTGCCCTGATTACGCTCCATATGCATCAGTTCGAAATCAGTGCGTTTGGCGAGCGTCTCCTTGCCATAACCCATGCCATGAGACTCAAGATTGGCCTCTGCAGTGACGTAAAGTCCATATTCGTCGCACAGATCATACCAACGGGGATCGTCGGGATAGTGACACGTGCGGACGGCATTGATGTTAAGCTGCTTCATAATCTTGATATCTTGAATCATCCGCGCGACGGAAACAACATAACCGCTATCGGGATCCAGTTCGTGACGGTCGGCACCTTTTATTAATATCGCCTGACCATTAACCAATAGCTGGCCGTCCTTAATCTCGACGTGACGGAAACCTACGCGCTGACGCACAACCTCGAGCACTTTGTCGCCCTGCTTGACCGTTACCAAGACGTTATAAAGTTGAGGAGTCTCAGCCGACCAAGGCTTCACATCATTCAGGTATATCTCTTGGTTCAAGCCAAATTCATCGCCTAATGTTCCGTCAGGGAAGACAAACCTCACGGCAACCTTAGCATTACCTGTCGCCTTGGCATTGACCTTTAACAACGCGCGTTTGGAATCTGCCAACCAATCCTGCGTTATGACCAAGTCTTCGATATGAGCCTTGGGGCGGGCATAGAGATACACCTCGCGGGCAATACCCGTAAAGCGCCAGAAGTCCTGGTCTTCAAGATAGGAGCCGTCGCACCAGCGCATGACCTGCATAGCAATGAGGTTCTGTCCCTTCTTCAAGTACTTCGTAATGTTGAACTCAGCAGCCACCTTCGAGTCCTCGGAGTAGCCTACGTACTTGCCGTTGACCCACACTGCGAGGTTGCTGGTGGCCGAGCCTACGTGGAAGTAAACCTGCTGCCCGTTCCAGTCGGCAGGCAGTTCGAAGGTACGACGGTAGGAGCCCGTGTAGTTGTTTGTCTCACCAATGAAGGGAGGGTTGGTCTTGAAGGTCGTCCCCCAGGCGTAGCCGACATTCTTGTAGATACGGTCGCCATAGCCATTAATTTCAAAGAGTCCCGGCACAGGGAAATCAACCCATTTCGAGTCGTCGTATTTCAATGCAAAGAAGTTCTTCGGAGCTTGTTGGTGGTCTTTTACAAAGTTGAAGCGCCAAAGTCCCTCCATAGAAAGGTATCGGCTGGACTTCGTCTTGTCGCCGCCAAGAGCCGCCTGCTGACTCTCGTAAGCGAAGAAGTCGGCTCGGCGCTGTTCACGGTTTTGTTGGTTAACTTGTGGATTCTTCCACACTGGTTCGCTGGCTGCCATCACAGTTGTCGTAGCCGCCAATGCAAGCGAGATAAAGAATAGTCTATTCATAATCATCGATAATAGAATTAGTAAAATCAAGCATAGGTTTAGCGGCCTTGAACATTTCCTCCATGTCGTCAAGCCACTTGTCGCCGTCGAAGAAGTCGTCGGCCACACGGTGCCAGGCACAATAGTCCTTCAAACGAAGGTATCTGACGTATTCCCAATCGCGGGGGAATCCTGCAGGACAGGTCTTCAGTTTGGTGAGCCCAAAGCCTTGTGGCGAGTCCCAGTTGGCATCTTCGTCGGCACCGAAATATCGTCGGAAGGCATCGCTCTCAACACATTTAAGCCATTCTGCTGTGTTGCCCACAATCTCATTGCGGCACGATGTCAGGATGTTTGTCGGCAGCCAATAGTTCCCAACAGCCACAAGACAATGCCCAGGCTCAAGATGTAGGTAATAGCCACCACGCAGGGCTTTCTTCCCATGGGCGTTGATATAGGCTCCCAAGTGATTCTTATAGGGAGACTTGTCGGGCGAGAATCGTGTATCGCGGTTAAAGCGGTAAGTGGAACTATTCACCGTGACGCTCAAAACGGAAGGGTCGAACTCGGCAATTCTCCCTATAGCCTGGGCTATTCCCTGCTCGAAATCGGCCCGTACGGCGTCATACTCTGCCCGATGAGCCAGGAACCACTCGCGGTTGTTATTCCTCATGATATCATGAAGGAATCGCAATATTATTTTTGTGTTCATTTACTACTTATGACATTTTATTGGTGCAAAGATACAAATATTTTTCGGAATCGTTCGCCTATTCGGGATTTTTTCGTAATTTTGCACCGTGAAACGTTTGAAGTTAGTAATACGTACTGTTTATATATTCACTTTTTGCGTCATACTCCAGCTACCCGCAAAGGCTCAGAAGTATGACCCATTGGTGTATATGGACAGTGTTGAATTTTCGCTTCTCACCTGCTCTCCTCACGAGGAGGTGTACAGTCTTTATGGACATACGGCCCTGCGATACCGAGACTTACATCAGGGCAAAGAGGCCGACTTTGTGTTCAACTGGGGAGTGTTCAACTTCAACGCACCTCACTTCGTGGCACGTTTCGTCTTTGGGCTGACTGACTACGAATTAGAGATGGCGCCATTCTCCGTCTTCTGCAAATACTATCAGCACTGGGGCAGCTCCGTAACCGAGCAAGTGCTGAACCTAACGGCAGAGGAAAAGCTGGCCCTAAACGTGGCGCTGGAAGAGAACTATCAGCCTGAGAACCGCGTCTACCGCTATAATTATTTTTACGACAACTGCTCCACTCGTCCGCGCGACATCATCGAGAGAAGCATCTCCGGCAAGGTTGTGTACGAAGCACGCAACGACTACAAGCCAAGTTTCCGTGAAATGATTCACGAGAAGACGCGACATCATGACTGGGCAAAGTTCGGCAATGACTTGCTACTGGGACTGAAAGCAGACTTCAAGACAACCCGAGAGGAACAGGAATTCCTGCCTGACAACCTGCTCTACGACTTTGACCATGCCGTGATTCAAGGTTCCGACGGCAACTACCGTCCATTGGTCAAGGAGCGGCGCATGCCGGTACAGCCTGGTGTTCAGAGCATCACCCCCGACTTTTTCTGCTCGCCCACGGCGTGCTTCACGTTCCTATTCGTTGCTACATTGCTGATTGCTGCCGTCGAAATGAAACGACAGAAGACGTTCCCCGTATGGGATGCCGTGTTGATGCTGTGTCTGGGACTTGCCGGATGCGTGCTTTTTGTGATGATATTCTCACAGCACCCGACAACGTCGCTCAACCTTCAACTACTGCTATTGAATCCTGTTCACTTGTTTTATATTCCCTCCGTGCTGAAACGCCGCGCGAAGAAATACAAATGGCTGCTGCTGGCAATGGTTTGCCTATATCTTCTTGGGGGACTCATTCAGCATTATGCTGAAGGATGGCTGATTTTGGCATTATGTTTGCTAACAAGAATTGGGATACACATAAAGAATGAGAAGTAAATACATCTACATTACCCTACTGGCAATTTTCGGATTCACGCCGGAAATGCTGGCGCAGAGCAAGATACGCTACGCTCCGCGCTTAGTGGTAAGTATAACTATCGACCAGCTTCGCACGGATTATCTCGAAGCGTTCTCGCCGTTATATTCCGACGAGGGATTCAAGCGGCTATTCAGTCAGGGACTCGTCTTCAGCAACGCCAGCTATCCTTTCAGCCCTATCGACCGGGCTTCGGCCATTGCTACGGTAGTGACAGGTGTCACGCCTTCATACCACAGCATCGTCAGCGGGGAGTGGCTTGACCGAGAGTCATTGCGTCTTGTAAACTGCATCGGAGAGAAACAAACGCCGGACATGCTGCTGACATCAACCATCACTGACGAACTAAAGGTCGCCACAGAGGGGAATGCCAAAGTCTACAGCATAGCGCCCAGTGTTGATGCTGCCATTTTGTCCGCAGGACATGCGGCCGATGGTGTTTTCTGGATTGACGACCAAAGTGGCCGATGGACCGCCTCCGACTACTATAATGCCCTGAAACCTCAATGGCTACCCGCATACAATGTTACCGGTTCACCGGCTAAGAATGGCGGTACTGACAACTGGGAGCCAATGATTGAACTATCGGGCACATTTAATTATTTCCAGCATACGGCCAACACACGGAAGCCCTTCAAGCACAAATTCTCCGGTCATAACAAATTTGTACAGCTCAAGGCCAGCGGCGTCATCAATGCCTTTGTCACTGATATGGCTCTACAGTGTATTACGCAGGAGATGTTGGGCAGCGACCGTATTACTGACATTCTTAACATAGGCTATTATGCCGGCACGTTCAACCACAAGGCGATGTCGGAGTGCCAATATGAGCTGCAGGACACCTATTTGCGCTTAGACCGAGAGCTGGCAAAGCTCATCAGCGGCATAGAACGCAAATTGGGAGCCGAGCACGTGCTCTTCGTCATTACGTCTACCGGCTATAGCGACGTTGAAAGTGCTGACTACGAGAAATACCACATACCAACAGGCACGTTCTACGTCAACCGTACGTCCAACCTGCTGAACATGTATTTGGGCGCGCTTTGGGGACAGGGACGCTATATCGAGACAAGCTTCCGCAATCAGATGTTCCTGAATCATCAACTGCTGGAATCGAAGCGCATTTCACTGACAGATGCCAGCCAGCGTGCCCAGGAATTTCTCTCGCAGATATCCGGCGTACGCAATGTGTACAGCGGCCTGCAACTACTGGTAAGCAATAACGAGCAGACGCAAAAGATACGCAACGGCTACAATCCCAACCGTTGTGGCGATATTATAATAGAAGTGTCCCCGGGCTGGAACATACTGAATGAAAACACAAAGGATACACAACTGTCGCGTGCATCGTTCATACAGTTCCCCATTATTTTCTACGGAGCAGGCACAAAAGCTGAGAAAATCAACAATCGGGTTACTGTCGACAGAATAGCGCCAACAATTGCCAAGAATATCCGCATCCGTGCGCCCAATGCATGTTCGGCCGAACCACTATTCTGAGAAAGACAAATATTTTGTAGAAATAAGAAAAATAATTAAGATATGAATTTCACATCGATTTTAAAATCATTATTCGGCGACAAGTCGTCGCGCGATATGAAACTGATTCAGCCGCTCGTTGAGAAGGCTAAATCATTTACGCCGCAGGTTCAGGCCATGAGCAACGACGAGTTGCGCGCCCGCACAAAGGCAATTCAGCAGCAGGTGCAGTCGGCAGCCAAAGAACAGAAGGACAAGATTGCCCAGCTGAAGGCCACCATAGAAGATACGCCCATCGACGAGCGCGAAACCATCTTCAACCAGATTGACAAGTTAGAGAAAGAAGCACTCGACGTGTATGAGAAAGCACTTGATGAAGTCATGTTCGAAGTGTTTGCTATCGTTAAGGAAACGGCACGCCGATTTGCGGAAAATGAAGAAACGGTCGTCACTGCTACCGACTTCGACCGCGAGCTGGCAGGAGACCCTCGTAAAGATTTCATCACCATCGACGGCGACAAGGCCATCTACCACAACCACTGGACGGCAGGCGGCAACGACCTTAAATGGGAGATGGTACACTACGACGTCCAGCTCTTCGGCGGCACAGTACTACATCAGGGTAAGATTGCCGAGATGGCAACGGGTGAAGGTAAGACGCTCGTTGCTACCCTACCCGTCTTCCTGAACGCGCTGACAGGCAACGGCGTTCACGTCGTGACGGTGAACGACTATCTGTCGAAGCGCGACTCAGAGTGGATGGGGCCGCTTTACGAGTTCCACGGACTGAGCGTCGACTGTATCGACAAGCACCAACCAAACTCTGAAGCACGCCGCCGTGCTTATCAGGCCGACATCACCTTCGGTACGAACAACGAGTTCGGCTTCGACTACCTGCGCGACAATATGGCAACATCGCCCGCCGACCTTGTACAGCGTTCACATAACTACGCTATCGTCGACGAGGTTGACTCTGTGCTGATTGACGATGCGCGTACACCTCTTATTATTAGTGGACCAGTGCCCAAGGGAGACGACCAGATGTTCGAAGAGTATCAGCCGCTCGTCGAGAAGCTTGTCGGCGTGCAACGCCAGCTGGCCACACAATTCTTGGCCGATGCCAAACAGAAGATTGCCGAAGGACAGCGTCTTGCCGAAGCTGGCCAGAAGAAGGAATCGGAGAAGCTGCTGGAAGAAGGCTTCCTATCGCTCTTCCGCTCCCATAAAGCGATGCCTAAGAATAAACCGCTCATCAAGTACCTGTCGGAGGAAGGCATCAAGGCGGGAATGCTCAAGACGGAAGAAACCTATATGGAGAACAACAACCGTCGTATGCCGGAAGCCGTAGAGCCACTCTATTTCGTCGTCGACGAGAAGCTGAACGCCTGCGACCTGACAGACAAAGGTACAGCATGGCTCGCCAAAGAGGTGAACGATGCCGAACTGTTTGTGCTACCCGACATCACAGGCCAGCTTTCTGCCCTTGAGGTGGAGACGGGGATTAGCGACCAGGAGCGTGTCGATAAGAAAGACGAGCTGATGGCCCACTATGCTGTTCAGTCTGAACGCGTACATACACTGCAACAGTTGCTGAAGGCATATTGCATGTTCAACAAGGATGACGAGTACGTCGTCATCGACGGCGAGGTGAAAATCGTCGATGAGCAGACAGGACGAATCATGGAGGGTCGCCGCTGGAGCGACGGCTTGCACCAGGCTGTCGAAGCTAAGGAGCATGTCAAGGTGGAAGCTGCCACGCAGACCTTTGCAACAATCACCCTACAGAACTACTTCCGCATGTACCATAAGCTTGCCGGTATGACTGGTACCGCGTCAACGGAGGCTGGTGAATTCTGGGATATATACAAACTTGACGTGGTGGAGATTCCTACCAACCGTCCCGTCATACGCAATGACCAGGATGACCGCGTCTATAAGACTGCACGCGAGAAGTACAATGCCGTCATTGACGAAATAGTGAAGATGCGCGAGGCCGGACGTCCAGTACTCGTAGGTACCACCTCTGTAGAGATTTCCGAGTTGTTGAAGCGTATGCTCGACATGCGCCATATTCCCTGTCAGGTGCTTAACGCCAAGCTCCACCAGAAGGAGGCCGACATCGTGGCACAAGCTGGTCAATCGTCGACAGTCACTATTGCCACGAATATGGCTGGCCGTGGTACCGATATTAAACTTTCACCAGAAGTGAAGGCAGCAGGAGGACTCGCCATCATCGGCACCGAGCGCCACGAGTCACGACGTGTAGACCGCCAGCTGCGTGGCCGTGCAGGTCGTCAGGGC
>Ga0256405_10004333_pt1 | contig 26835 bp, 19 predicted proteins | sample RumenRJG_02DNA_FD_189096 | JGI IMG/M metagenome (GOLD analysis project Ga0256405, IMG submission 189096) | Bovine rumen microbial communities from Lethbridge, Alberta, Canada - RJG_02 | ecosystem: Host-associated > Mammals > Digestive system > Stomach > Rumen | place: Canada: Alberta... | reverse complement strand
TTGCGTAAGAACATCATTCAGTGCGCATGGGCTGCAAGCAGGACAAAGAACTGTTTTTTCAGCAGATTCTCCTACCACCAGACACAAGTCAGAAAGAAAAACAAAATGAAGGTCATTGTGGCCGTGGCAAGAAAGTTGTTAGTTGCCGCATGGCATGTAATCCACGACAAGACGGATTACGTAGACTTCCAAAAACAAGATCGTCAATCGCCCGCTTCAAACGGGTGACAACGATATACCACTCATGGAAAGGCTATTATCTTTGTGATGGTTCTGACCTCGCTGGCAAATTAACTTATCCCACGGGTGGCCATGGAAGCCAGTTTGAGCCTTGAGCTCGAAGAGGAAAGTATGATAATCCCCTACACCCGCGTAAACGTGGGTGTAGGATGTTATGTGCCATTTTAAGAAATACTTGACCAAAATCCTTTGTTTTAGTTACTCCTACCCGGAAATCTATTAGGTTTTATAGAGGAAAGATAAGGTTTTCTTGGATATAGTATTTAAGAATGAGAGAGTTTTTTTTGTAAATTTCAAAACTATTCGCTATATTTGCCGCAACATTCACTATGGCCAGTCGCGGAAACCTTAGCTTACCCCAGCTTGCCGAGCGCTATCACATACGGGATATCTTCGGCGGGAGTGTCGCCTACTTCTCTTCAAAAGAGGGCGGCAAGAGTGACTTGCGCGCCTATACCAACAGTATCAGCTGCCACGAGCTCCACCTCATCAGCTCGGGCACAGCGACTGTCACCGTGGGCGATGAGCGGATGGAACTGCATAGCGGTGATTTGCTTCTGCTTCATCCTTTCCAACCCGTCGACTGCTCCTTTCCCAACGACACGGAGACTGAGGGACTGCTCTTAGAGGACAGCTTCTATCAGCAGCTCATGCAACTCGACGGCGGTGACGCTCCACTGATGCCCAAGGGCGGCACGGAGCCATGCCTCTATCATCTCGGCGCGACACAGGCTGCGGAACTCAGTGGTATCTTCCAACAAATCCGACGCACAATACACTATGTACATATATATAAGGTGGAGATGCTACGCTCACTGGTGCACGTCTGCCTGCTCTTTGTCAGCGAACTGCCCTACGACCGCAGTCTCGTAGCGCCCGACCTCCGGCATAAGCAAGACATTCTGAGAATCTTCTTCCTGGCCCATAAGCACTTCCGGCAGGAGCGACAGATCGGATTCTATGCCGACAAACTCAGCATCACCACCACTTATCTCAGCCGCGTGGTGCGTGAGCTCACGGGCAACACCATCAACAACTACCTCAACAACCTCGCCTTTGAGGAAGCCTGCACCATGCTGCGCTCCTCCGACATGCCCATCGGCGAGATCGCTTTCTCCTTAGGCTTCGGCGATCAGAGTGCCTTCACCAATTTCTTCAAGGCACACGCTGGCTGCACGCCCAAAGCCTATCAGAAGGAAAACCGCCAGCAGAACGATTAACTCTGTTTGGCACTCTCGCCTATCTGTTTGTTGATCTCTTCCAGACTGATCTTTTTCCTCACCTTCACACGGTCGAAGCCTTGGCCATAAACACCTGTCACGGCACTCTGCGCCACAAAAGCGTCGGGGTCGATCTCGTCGATAAGGTCGAAGATCAGGCTCGACTCGCTGCGCTTGGCGATACAGAAGATGACCTTGATGTCCTTCTTGGAGTAGAAGCCGTTGCCGTTGAGCGTGGAGCAGCCGCGGTCCGCGATCTTGTTAATGGCCTCGCCAATCTCCTGATACTTGTCAGAGATGATGAGGAACTGCACGCTCTGCCGCAGTGAGTTGATGACATAGTCCACACAAAACGACACGATAAACAGCAGCACATAGCCATAGAGCACCTTCTCCCACGACCGCAGCACTACGTAGCTGGACGTGATGATGGTCATGTCGCAAAGCAGGATGATGCGGCCCAGCGACACGTCGCGGTACTTGTGCACGATGGCGGCAATGATGTCCGAACCGCCCGTACTGCCGCCTGCCGACAGTCCGAGTCCAACACTCGTGCCCATAAACACGCCGCCTACAATGCACGCCATGAACTTCTGGTCAGACAGCGCATGGATGTTCATGCCGAAGATGTGCTGAAACAGCGTGGAGGCCACGGTGAAGACGATGACCGCGTAGATGGTCTTGGCACAGAAACGCCAGCCGAGCACGGCGAGCGCAGCGATGAGCAACAGCGCATTGAGCAAGAAATAGGTGTTCTGTACCGGTATGCCCGTACCCCAATAGACGATCGAGGCGATACCCACAATGCCGCCCGTGGTGATCTGGTTGGGCACGAGAAACACGTTCACGCCGATGACACCCAAGAGCATGGCGATGGTGATGATCACATAGTCGCGTATGGTGCGATAGACCGACTTACCTTTTCTTCTTTCCATTCTGTCGTTCAATAATTACTGTTCCGGATTTCTATGGTTATCTCGCGGAAATCGCGCCGTCCCTCTATGTAGTCGGCATAGAGTTCCTCTGCCGGACGTCCCTTGAGAAACTGACACGCTCCGCAGTTGTCGCAGTCGCTGATGCAGCGAAAGGCCTCAACGACAAACTGCTCGCGCTCCTCGCGTGTGGAGCCCTTGATGTCCAGCAGCGTCATCGGCGCTGCCTCCCTGCGAAACGCTCGCTGTATTCCCTGTTGATGTCGGCCAACTCCCGCTTGCCGTCGATATAGTCCTGATAGATACCGTCGACAGTGCCGCCGCCAAGCCAGCAGCTCGAACAGTTTTCGCAACCGCCGGCCCCACAGTCGAGCGAGCCACGGATGATGCCGATGCGCTCCTCGCGCGTCGTGTCCTTGATGAGTATGCTTTTTCCCATAGTCTTGCTTGCTTGAATGTTACGGCAAAAGTACTAATTTTCTGTTATATCCTCTCGCTTTCTCCCCATTTTTCTTTTTTTAAAATTGTCGTTGCTGAGTTCTCTGCCTTCTTTTTCGCAGGCGAACATGCTTTTGTCGTGGATGACACAGGCATAGCCCCGTGCTGCCATGAACTGCATCAGTGGCTCATAGCGTTCCTTATGCTCGCACATACCGTGAACGAGCTGCAAGATACCGACGGATGCTCCCTCTTCGGGTTCGACAAGGAGGCACGGAAGAGTCAGGTCGTCAGCAGAAGCCTGAAGCGTGAATGGACGCGTATCATCATCGTATTTTTTGTTTGCAAAGGTAGGACAAACGGATAAAAGCATAAAAAGAAGAACACTTTTTTATGTCTCCCATGGGGGGATTCCCGACTTTCTGCGTCATAGCGACAGAAAACAACAACTGAGAGAATATGAATGCAAAGAAAAGCAAGGGCTTGACCCTTGCACTGCTATTGATGGGAGGATGCCTGACGACGACGGCAAAAACTGCAGACTCCACCTTCGTCATGCCACAACACAGTATCTATGGTGAGCTGGGTGGCCCGTGCTGGGGCGTCAGTGCCAACTGGGACGCACGGTTGAAGAAGGACTCACACTGGGGCTATCAGCTTGGCCTGGGATGGGCTGGACAATGGGACAACATGATGGGCATCCATACCCATACAATGTACTACGGACTGACCACCGGCATGAACTACCTGATAGGCAAGCGCAAGTCAAGACTGGAATTAGGACTCGGCAACCAACTGCGCCTCATCAGCAGCAAGCTTGTCGTCGCTTATATGGACAAGGAGAGCGATATCAGCATCAAAAGCGAAAACAAGACGCAGGTGCGAGACTTTCTCTATATGAATGTCGGCTACCGCTACACCAGTACGCATGGTTTCCAATTCCGCTGTGGCGTCACACCAATGGTCAACATCACCAACGGTTGGATAGACTCCAACGACAACTATAGCAAGGGGGCGGTGTTCCTCGCACCCTACATTAGCTTCGGCAAGGCATTCTAAAAGCAAGACCCTCCCGACCCCCTAAGAGGAGACAAGACACCACTAAGACTAGTAAAAGTAAGTATGAAAAGTAAGATAGGGATCATCGCTCTATTTGTCCTCAGCCTGACCGCATGCAGCAAAAACGATGGCGACTGGGATGGCATTAAATGGTCAGACCGTCAAGTGACGTTCAGCGCACAAGGTGGGACCAGAAAAGTCCACGCAAAGAACTACTCTTCAGTATGGATCAACGGCATAACTGAAGAAGACAGCCAGTCCTATATACATGCCAAAACCGACACGCTCGGCTACAATACCTATTGTGAAGGTCCCTGGGCGAAAGCAGGCGCAAAAGGCAACGTTATTACCGTGGCAGTCGCACCCAACAATACAACAGCGACGCGCACGATGATCATCGAAGGAGAAAGCGGTGATGCTTTCGGAAAAATAAAAATCACACAGCTGCCCAATAACAAATAATCAGAAGAATAAAAAACAGTAAACCACATATATATTGTAACGTGAAAACCGCAAGAATGATCATTGCGGCGACCATTCTCCTCATCTTGTTGCCGTTAGTCGTCCGTGGCAAAGACCACACGACGACGATCCGGCAACAGATGGAATGGTTGCACCGTACTCAGAAAGTCAACTTCACCTACGATACCTCGCTGCCCGTAGGCAACACCTATCAGGGGCCGTCGCTCAAAGGCATGACACTCGCCAAAGCCTTGAGCACGCTCTTCAAGGACAGTGGCATCAGCTACTCGGTCAATGGAAAATATATCATACTGAAAGCAGCCAGACAAGAAAAGGCCACGCCTCACAGTCAGCCACAGCCGCGCAAGGCAACACTGGCGCCACCACGGCGGCACACGCTCAGCGGCTATGTCCGCGACACCAGTGGCGAGACGCTCATCAACGCCACCATATGGGATGAGACCACCGGCACGGGAACCACCACCAATGCCTATGGCTTCTACTCGCTCACCCTACCTGAGGGCGAGCACCATATCAAGTTCAGCTACCTCGGATTCGCTGACCAAAAGATCAAGGCCAAGCTCGAAAGCAACCTCCGGCAAGACATTGCTCTCATGGAAGACAACCGACTGCCGGAGGTTGTCGTGGAGGGAGATCTCAACTCACCGCTACTCAACACACAGACCGGCAAGCGCTCGATCTCACAGTCCGACATTAAGACGGGCTACGCCCTGCTGTCCTCGCCCGACGTGGTGAAGACGCTCCAGCGCACGAGTGGTGTGGCCGAGGGCGTGGAACTCACCAGCGGACTCTATGTCCACGGCGGCAACAACGACGAGAACCTCTTCCTGCTCGACGGCACACCACTCTACCAGATCAACCACACGCTCGGACTCTTCTCATCGTTCAACGCCGACATCGTGAAAAACGTCGACTTCTACAAGAGCGGCTTCCCCGCCCGCTACGGCGGCCGCCTGTCCAGTGTCATCGACGTGCGCACCACCGACGGCGACATGCAGCATTACCATGGCTCGGTGCGCCTCGGCCTGCTCGACGGTGGCCTGCAGTTCGAGGGACCGATACAGAAGGGCAAGACCAGTTTCAACATCGCCCTGCGGCGCTCATGGCTCGACCTGATCACACGTCCCGTGTTCTCATACATCAACCACCACGCCAGCGAGGATGACGATAAGGTGAACATCGCGTACTTCTTCCACGACTTCAACGCCAAGGTGACACATCTCTTCAGCGACCGATCGCGGCTGTCGTTGAGCACCTACTGGGGACAAGACAAGCTCTCTACGCGCGACGAATATGACTACAGCTACGGTGCCATGAGCTACTACACCTATGACGGCAGACGCATAGACGATAGCAATCATCGCACCGAGAAGGATTTGACCAAGAACCATTTCAATTGGGGCAACTTCAACGCTGCCTTGGACTGGACTTATGTCCTCTCGCCGAAGTTCTTCGCCAACATCACGGGCGTGTACACCTACAGTCTGTCCAAGCTGCGGTCTCTGGAAGACGACCGTGTCGTGGACACTAACGGCCACGAGTCTTCTCGTCAGTACACCGAACATGGATACCACTCCACCATCAACGACGTGGGCTACCGCATGGCCTTCGACTACCGACCCACACCACACCACCACATCCGTTTCGGTCACGACTTCACCCTGCACCACTTCCGCCCGCAAAGCAACGACCAGATCAACTTCGTCAGTAATGACGGCGAGGGCGACACCACGAAAGTCAGTTCAAGAAGCCATCTCGCCGCCACGGAGTGGAACGTCTATGGCGAGGACGAGATGACAATTGACAACCACTGGAGCCTCAACGCCGGTATGAACATAGCGCTCTTCCACGTACAAGGCAAGTCCTTCGCCAACCTCGACCCGCGCGCCGCAGTGAAATATCAGCTTAACCCACACCTGTCGCTCAAGGCAAGCTACACCACGATGACGCAGTTTGTGCACAAGATCTCCAATGCCTACATCGACTTGCCGAGCGACTACTGGGTGCCCACGACAGCCCGCCTTCATCCTATGCACAGCCATCAGTGGGCCGCCGGCGTGTACATGTGGCCAGACCGCCACTGGCTGCTCTCGATAGAAGGCTACTACAAGTGGTCGTCACATCTACTGCAATATACCAACTGGCAGGGACTGGAGCCACCCGCCAACAACTGGGACACGAAGGTGATGGAAGGGCACGGGCGCTTCTACGGATTGGAGTTCGACGCACACTATGCCACACACCGCCTGCAACTCGACGCCTCCTATACGCTGTCGTGGAACAAGCGTAAGTTTGAGGACTATTATCCCGAGTGGTACTACGACAAGTTTGACAACCGCCATAAAATCAACGCATCGGTGCGCTACACCTTCGGCAAGGGCACACACCTCTACGCCGAATGGCTCTATCACAGCGGCAACCGCCTCACCGTGCCCACACAATATGTCAACTACCCCGACCTGGGCGACGGCGGCGAGGAAGACTTCCTCTTCGAACGGCCCAACAACGTCAGTGCGCCTGCCTACCACCGTCTCGACATCGGCGTGGACATCCACCACCGCACCAAACACGGCCACGAGCGCATCTGGAACTGGAGCATCTACAATGCCTACTGCCATCTCAACACGATGTGGATAGACATGGAATACAACGACTATACCGGTACGTTCAAGGCCAAAGCGAAAGGCTACATCCCCATCATCCCATCATTTAGTTACACTTATAAGTTTTAACACCATGCGACACCACTACACCTTATTTATATATATACTCGCCGCACTCTCGCTGACCTCCTGCAAGGACGACTTCGACATCAATAAGATACAGAGCAATCCCAAGCTCATCCTTTACTGTATGCCCACAGTCGGCGACACCACAGTCATACGGCTCACACGCAGCCTGCCGGTCAATACAAAAGGCAGTATCACGCCCGTCGTCGATGCTCATATCAATTATTCGGTCAACGGAAAGACGGCAGAAGTCATCAACATGGGCGACGGATCGTATAAGGCCGTGGCACACCAACAGGTCGGAGACCGCATAGAGCTCACCGCACAAGCCGACGGTTTGTCCGCCGTCTCGGCGTCGACGACCATCCTCGACGCCATCACCATCGACAACCCGACGGTCAAACGGGTACACCTCTACTCCAACTACGAAGAGCAGGCTGAGGACTTCTATCAGATCTCCACCACTTTCACCGATCCCGGCGACACGAAAGACTACTACGCTGTGCAGCTGGTGAGTGCTATCATCACTCACAAAGGAGGCATCCTCACGGGAACAGACGCGGAGGGCGAAGCCCCCTCTGACGACACCGACAAGACGGACACTACGGAATCAGTGCGGCATATCTACCTCGACAGTGAGCCGCTGCTCAGTGGACTCGGACAAATCGACTATGACTTCGGCTACGACAACAACGACTATGAGCATTTCTACCTCTTCACCGACGACGACATCAACGGCAAGACCTACACGCTGCACTTGAACGTGTGGTATGAACCTGGTCAAGAAACGGTCAAGCTGCCGGATGGTAGTATGAGCTCACAGCTGGTCAGCCCTTACTATCGTGTCATCCTCTACCACATCACTCCCGAGTTCTACCATTTCATTCACTCCATCGGCAGCCTCGACAACAACGACCTGGCCAAAGCCGGACTGTCAAGCATCGCGCCCTCCTACGGCAACGTCAAAGGAGGCATCGGCATGACAGCAGGCTACCATAAGACAAAAACGAAGTGGGCAAGATACGAAGAGATCATACAAACCTGGAAATAACTCACCATTCGCGTATGCGCTACGTTCTTCACTATTATAAGGAGGGCAAGCTTGACACACAAAGAGCCCTCGATAAGATTCAGACCCGCACGGGCATCCGCCCCCAAACCGCCAAGCACCTGTACCTGCGCTGGACAGCCATCGCCGCCTCTGTACTCGTGGCCGCAAGCCTCGGCACTTATCTGTATCTGAAGCCCTCAACGACAACGCTCACCGCCGAGGCCACACAACAAGTCTATCGTCTGCCCGACGGCACGATAGTGACGCTGGCTCCCCACGCCACGCTGTCCTATAAGGACGACTGCCGCAAAGTGGAGATGACGGGCAAGGCCTACTTCGCCATCCATCACGATGCCAGTCATCCTTTCACTATTGCTGACAACGACTACATCGTCCGCGACATCGGCACGCATCTGCAAGTGGAGGAGTCGGCAGCGGGTACACGCCTGACAGTCCTTGAAGGTGCTGCCAATTTCGGTTCTACACGTTCCGGCAGCACGGCTGTCGCCTTAAGGGCGGGCATGTCGGCCATGCTCACTGATGGAGAAAGCTCGCCACGACTGGACAGAAAAGCCGACCTCAACTCGGCAGCCTGGGCTACTCATGAGTTCCATTTCATAGACGCGCCCCTCGCCGATGTGCTTCACACGCTCAGCACCTACTATCATGTGCACCTCACTGCTGACAACATGTCCAAGCGCCTCACCGCTGACTTTGACACTGCCAATCTCAACAGCATCATCACCGTCATTGAGCAGACGTTAGATGTGAAGATAGAAGAAAGAAAAGAGTAGCCGATAGAGAACATGGCAATTAACGTATGGCAAATTTGGTATCTATTAATTAATTTACTACCTTTGCTCACGTATATATTCTCATGAGATACGTAGACGTGATATTGCCGCTGCCTTTAGAGGGCACATTCAGTTATGCCGTTGACGACAAGAAAGCCAACGGCATCGTGGCCGGCATGCGCCTGCTCGTGCCTTGGGGTAAGAGCAAGACGGTGGCGGCTCTCTGCGTACGCGTCCACGACGATAAGCCCGATCTCGACGACAGCAAGATCAAAGAAGTGCTCGACGTGCTCGATCCCGCACCGGTCATTCTGCCCCACCAATATCAGCTGTGGCAGTGGATCGCCTCGTACTATATGTGCACCATGGGCGAAGTGATGAACGCCGCCCTGCCCGCCGGACTGAAAGCGGAGACAGGCTACCGACCGAAGACAGAAGCCTGCGTAAGACTCGCTGCCAAATACCGCAACGAACAAGCGCTGCACATCGCCATCGACCTCCTACGACGCATGCCCAAACAGCAGAAAGTGTTTCTCGCCTTTCTGCAACTCTCCCACTGGGATGTCTACTTCGAGAATCCCTGCGAGATCAAGGAACTGACACGCGAGGAACTCATGAACGCCACCAGTTGCTCCACAGCTATTGTGCGGCAGTTGGTTGTCCACGGCTTCCTCGAGGCCTACGACCGTGAGGTGGGACGGCTCAACCATGCGGGGCAGCCTCATCCCGAAAACACGAAGACACTCAACGACGCTCAGTCCAAGGCCATGGACGCCATAGAAGCGCAGTGGAAGGAGAAAAACGTGGTGCTGCTCCATGGCGTGACCTCCAGCGGCAAGACCGAGATCTATATCCATCTCATTGAGAAGGCCATCGCCGAAGGCAAGCAAGTGCTCTATCTCTTGCCCGAGATTGCACTCACCGTACAGATGACCGAACGACTGCAATGTGTCTTCGGCAGTGAGTTGGGTATCTATCACAGCAAATACAGCGATGCCGAGCGCGTGGAGATTTGGCAGAAGCAACTCTCCGACAAGCCTTACAGCGTGATCCTCGGCGCACGCAGTGCCGTGTTTCTGCCATTTCAGCGGCTGGGACTGGTCATCATCGACGAAGAGCACGAGACCAGCTACAAACAGCAAGACCCCGCACCACGCTACCACGCTCGCAGCGCAGCAATCGTCATGGCACAGATGCTCGGTGCCAAGACACTACTTGGCAGTGCCACGCCATGCATGGAAAGCTACTACAACGCCAAGACGGGGAAATACGGTTATGTGCCACTCATGCAGCGCTACCAAGGCATACAGTTGCCCGACATCCATGTCGTCGACATCAAGGATCTTCGCCACCGCAAGATGATGAGCGGTCCGTTCTCGCCCCAGTTGCTCAGTGCCATACGTGAGGCACTGAGCCAAGGCAAGCAAGCCATCCTCTTCCAGAACCGCCGTGGCTTTGCGCCGATGATCGAGTGTAAGGTCTGCGGCTGGGTGCCTCACTGCAAGAACTGCGACGTAAGCCTCACCTACCACAAACGTCTCAACATGCTCACCTGTCACTATTGTGGCTACACCCAACCCGTGCCGATGGTCTGTCCCTGTTGCGGCAATCCTCATCTCAGCGGACGCGGCTATGGCACAGAAAAGATTGAGGACCAGATAAAAGAAGTGTTCCCCGAAGCACGCGTGGCACGCATGGACCTCGACACCACCCGCACGAAAGGAGCTTACGAGCGTATCATACACGACTTCGGCGCTGGCAAGACCAATCTGCTCATCGGCACACAGATGATCAGCAAAGGACTCGACTTCGACCGCGTGGCTGTGGTGGGCATCCTCGACGCTGACTCCATGCTCAACTATCCCGACTTCCGTGCTTACGAGTATGCGTTCATGATGATGAGCCAGGTCAGTGGGCGTGCCGGACGCAAGGGCAAGCGCGGGCTTGTCATCCTACAGACCCGCAACCCACAGCTGCCCGTGGTGCAGCAGGTGGTGAGCAACGACTACCAGGCTTTCTACCACGACTTGCTCGCCGAGCGTCATCTATTCCACTATCCGCCGTTCTACCACCTTATATATATATACCTCAAGCACAAACAGGAGGGCATTGCCGAGGCTGCCTCACAACAATTAGGTGCTCAGCTGCGCCAACGCTTCGGCAACCGCGTGCTTGGTCCCGACAAGCCGGGCGTGGCACGCATCCAAAGTCTCAGCATCCGCAAGATCGTGCTGAAACTGGAGAACGGTATTGCCAGGGCACAAACGCAGCAAAGCCTTATAGCCCTCCGACAGCAGTTGCTGAACCAGAAAGGATACAAGGCTTTGCAAATCTATTTCGATGTAGACCCCATGTAAAGACTCTCTCTTGCTCCCCCTAAAAGGAGAAGTTAGAGAGGGGCAGCTTCCTTCTTTAGAAGTTGAAGTCCACGCCGACGCCGAACACGTTGTTGTCTCGGGTGTAGTCGCTCTTGTAGGTGACCGTCTGTGTAGATTCTTCTGTGGTCTTCTTATGCTGATAGAACGAGTGGAAATAAGCCACGTTCAAGTCCATGCGCTTAGTGAGATGGAAGCGGGCACCACAAGCCACGCTATTGGAACTGACTACGAAACTCTTGTCATTCATATAAGCCTCGCTCAGGCCATAGTTGGTGTTCTGCCAACCGGCAGACACGGTGATGCGCTTGCTGGCGTCGAACTCGGCACCGGCCGTCCACTCCATGGTACCACGCTTCAGCTTCTCCTCACGATGGTTGTAGGCAGAGGCCTGTTTGTCATAGAAATAGTGGAAGCCGACATTCACGCGCAAGGGATCCACAGGGTTGTAGCCCACACCCACAGAGAGCAGGGCGGGAATATCAGCCGGCACCTTCACGCCATCAGCATACTCGCCGGTAGCCTCCTCCATCTTGCTGTCAAACTGCTGTTTGATCATGCCCATGGCGCCAACGACACGCGGATCGCTGAGCTTGTTCTTAGCATATTCCAGTCCGTAGACCAGTGCCTCGGTCTGAGTCATGCCCTGCTTCATGGCCTGTGCAGCAACCGTCTGTGCCACAGCAGTACCAAGATTGTCCTGAAGGTTACCGATTGACGGTGCCTGGTTGACACTCTCGTTCTTCAGTCGCATACGCGTCTTGAACTCATACTTGGCCGCAAAGTTCCAGTGGCCGAGACGATAGTCGATGCTGATGATCGGAGTGAAGCCGAGTCCTTTCTGGTCGCAGTTCAACTCGATGTCACCGGAGTTGGTCTTAGACGGGTCGAGGACCTTATAGAGCGGCATGTTGCCCACCTTAATGTTGCGCACATAGCCATAATAGCTGCCTGTGGCGTAGACGGCACGCACACCGGCAAAGACACTCATATTGGGGCGCAGCTTGTAGGCGGCACCTACGGAGAAACCATAGTAATAAGAATTGCCACGCATGTAGCTGTTGAAGCTGTACTTGCCGTCAGTGCCAAACATCTGAGGAGATGTGAACATCTGCTGCCCCAAAGCCTGATCCACGGCACCGGCCAGACCGACAGCTCCTAAAGCCGTCTCGCCGACAATCTTCTCAAACGAGCCCAGACCATCGTCGAAGGTGCACTTGCCGCCACCCCCGATCAATCCTCCATTGAACTGGAAAGAGAAGTCGCGCCAGTTGTAGGCATACTGTACGGAAGGAAGAACCGGCGCAAAGGCCTTGCCCTGAAACTTGCGGTGCGTGCTGTTGTCAGCAGTGTTGTTGCCAAACAACGGATAATCGTTCTCAATGGTACGTCTCTGCACAGCCATCTGCCAGTTGAACGAGAAATGGTGTCCCGGTGAAAGGAAAGCCACACCAGCTGGGTTGTAATACGCACCATCAATGCCTATGGCGGCCTCACGGCTCATCATTCGGTTATAAGCTATGTTTTGATTGGTGTTGGTCAGAATGCCACCGGCGAAAGCCAACTGGGAGATTGCGGCAAAAGCAGCCGCAAGAATCATTTTAGACTTCATTATCCTAAAAGTTGTTTTGAATTGCGACTGCAAAGGTAGCAACATTGTTCGATAGTTCTACAAATGTTGTTGATATTTCGACTTATGTTGAGTTTCTTTAACAATACACATTGCCTTACGACAACACTACCATATTATATAAGGAACATGCAGACGGCATATAAGGAACATGCAGACGGCAACAGAAAACCCTTACGGCGGTCAACAATGATCGTCGGAATACGTCTACGGCATGCTACTCTTTCTTAAATTTAGTACAGAAAACGTCCGGTGCTTACTTCTCGTCCTTGAGTTTGGGATATTGAATACGTGTGTGGTAGATAGCCTTCAGGCGGTCGATGAGCACTTGCTTGGCAATGGCGATGTCGTAGAACGTGATGCGGCACTCCTTGAAGAAGCCGGCAGCCACCTGCCCGTCCACCATCTTGTTGACGAGTTCACAGATGTTCTCTTCCGTATACTCCTTGAGCGAGTGCGAGGCCGCCTCGCATGCGTCTGCCATCATCAGGATGGCTTGCTCACGGGTGTAAGGATTTGGTCCGGGATAGGTGAAAGCCTCCTTGTCGACAATCTCGTCGGGATGCTCGTTTTGGTACTTGATATAGAAATACTTCGTCAGGCCACGGCCGTGGTGAGTCAGGATGAAGTCACGTATAAACACCGGCAGATTAGCTTCCTCGGCAAGCTTCACGCCATTGGTGACATGCCCGATAATGATCTTGGCGCTCTCTTTCTCCGTGAGATTGTCGTGAGGGTTAATTCCTCCCTGCTGGTTCTCGGTGAAGAAAGCGGGATTGGCCATCTTGCCAATGTCGTGATAGAGGGCACCGGTACGCACGAGCGTGCTGTTGGCTCCGATCTTATTGGCAATCTCGGAAGCGAGATTACCGACGATGATCGAATGCTGGAACGTGCCGGGGGCCACCTCACTAAGCATACGCAGCAGTCCGCGGTTGGTGTTGCTGAGCTCGATGAGCGTGATAGTAGAGGTGAAGCCGAAGAGCTTTTCCACGAGATACATCAGCGGGTATGCCAACAAGAGCAGTACACCATTGATGAAGAAGTGGTAATACATGCGTGTGTCGGGCTCAAAGACTGCACCGCTCTGCATGAGCTGCAAGGCAAAGTGGATGAGGCAGGTAGCAACAAAGACCATCACGGCGGTCTTGAACACCTGGGCACGCGAGGTCATCTCGCGCAGTGAATAGATGGCCACCAGGCCTGCCACCGTCTGGATGACGATGAACTCGTATTGCATCCTCAGCACGGCAGCACAGATGAGCACCATCGTCACATGGGTAATGAACGCCGTGCGGGAGTCCATAAACACACGCGCAAAAATAGGCACAAAGGCAAACGGCAACACATAGACACTGAAACTGAAATAGCTGTGTACCATCATCAACGACACAAATATGGGGAAGATGGTGATCAGCAGATAGAGCATGGCTATGCTGCGCGGCTTCTCGAAATAGTCTTTGCGGAACATCGCCAGATAGATGGTGAAGAGCAGCACAAGCGTGAACACATAGATCGTGCCGCCGGCCAGATGCTGCGTCAGCTGGCTCTTCGAGGCGTTGCGGCGCTGCAACTCGCGTTGGAACGAATTGAGCACCCGATAGTTGTACTCATTGACCATATCGCCCACGCCGATGACTTTCTGCCCTGCCATCATCATGCCGCTGGCCGGCGATATGCTACTCAGCAGATCGTTGCGCGCGGTCTGGGAGTGGGCACGGTCATAGATTAGGTTGGGCACAATATAGTTGTTGAGATTCAGCCGTTGCAAAGCCGGGCGTTCCTTGCTCAGTTCCTCATCGCTGAGCAACTGCTCGTAGGCCGACTTTGTCGAATAGATGCACCCGGTCTGTACGCTCTCGGCATTCTTGCCGAAGATGACACGGATGAGCCGCGTCGTGTCGCCATGCAAGGCATTGTAGTCGGGCGTGCTCATGATGCCGGCCTGATAGAGGCGGTGAAGGCGGTCAACAATGATACGTTCGAAGTTGGCGGGCAGATCCGGCATACCCTTGGCAAAGTCGGAACGGAACTTGCCAACAGCCTGGCTCTCCACCTGGTCATCGTAGTCGTAATAAGGCTGGAACATGCTCAGCAGGGAGTCGCGCTCCTGCTGCAAAGCCTCATCAGTCTTGTAGATCGGGAAATCGTATTTTGCGATGATCGTGCCATAATGCCATGGTTCTCCAATCTCGTACTGAAACTGTTGGGCATCATTGCGGGGCATGAACCACACAATCAGCACGGTGGTTGCCAGTACCAGCAACAACCTCAGGCCAATGTTGCGCCAATGATGCTCTTCACTGCGGTGAAACTGTTCTATGATGCTCATAAGCTCTCAATAATCTGATGTGCAAACGTAATATTCCTATTCACACTGCGAAAATACTAAAAAAATACGTTAAAGCCGAAAAAAAGTATTACTTTTGCAAAAAATAATATTTCATAGGCATGTCTGAAAGAAAAGTAAGGGTGCGTTTTGCGCCCAGTCCAACCGGACCTTTACACATTGGCGGCGTGCGCACCGCTCTTTATAACTATCTTTTTGCCCGCCAGCATGGCGGTGAACTGGTGTTCCGTATCGAGGACACCGACTCACACCGTTTTGTTCCCGGTGCTGAGGAATACATTCTGAAAGCGTTCAGATGGCTCGGCATTCAGTTCGACGAGGGCGTGAGCTTCGGTGGAAGCCACGGTCCTTACCGCCAGAGCGAGCGCCGCGAGATCTACAAGAAATACGTTGACCAACTGCTTGAGGCCGGCAAGGCTTACTATGCCTTCGACACACCCGAGGAGTTGGAGGCCAAGCGTGCCGAAGTGAAGAACTTCCAATACGACGCTACCACACGCATGCAGATGCGCAACTCGCTGACTCTGCCCGAAGAGCAATGGCGAAAGCTCATCGACGACGGTGTGCAGTATACCGTACGCTTCAAGGTGGAGCCGGGCCAGGAGATCCATGTCAATGACATGATCCGCGGCGACGTGTGCGTCAAGAGCGACATCCTCGACGACAAGGTGCTCTACAAGAGTGCCGACGAGCTACCTACCTATCACCTGGCCAACATCGTCGATGACCACCTGATGGAGATCACCCACGTCATCCGCGGCGAGGAATGGTTGCCGAGCGCACCGCTCCATGTGCTGCTCTACAAGGCTTTTGGCTGGGAAGACACGATGCCCCGCTTCGCCCATCTGCCGCTGTTGCTGAAGCCGGAAGGCAAAGGCAAGCTCAGCAAGCGCGACGGCGACCGTCTCGGTTTCCCCGTTTTCCCATTGGAGTGGCACGACCCCAAGACGGGAGAAGTCAGCTCGGGCTATCGCGAGAGCGGCTACTTCCCCGAGGCTGTGGTCAACTTCCTGGCTCTGTTGGGATGGAATCCTGGCACCGACCAGGAGATCTTCTCACTCGACGAGCTCGTCAAGGCTTTCGACATCACGAAATGCTCGAAGAGCGGCGCCAAGTTCGACTATCAGAAAGGTATCTGGTTCAACCATGAGTATATCCTGCGCAAGAGCGACGACGAGATTGCCCGTCTCTTCGCGCCTATCGTTGCCAACAACGGCGTGGACGAGAGTTTCGACCGCGTAAAGCTCGTTGTGCACATGATGAAGGACCGCGTGAGCTTCGTCAAGGAGCTGTGGCCACTGTGCTCGTTCTTCTTCATCGCTCCGACGGAATACGACGAGAAGACGGTGCGCAAGCGCTGGAAAGAGTTCTCTGCCCAGCAGATGAGCGAGCTCATCGACGTGCTGGAAGGCATCGACGACTTCTCGATCGAAGGTCAGGAGCCTGTCGTGGAGAAGTGGATTGCAGACAAAGGTTACAAGATGGGCGACGTGATGAACGCTTTCCGTCTGGCTCTCGTGGGTATCGGCAAAGGCCCGGGCATGTTCGACATCTCGGCCTTCCTCGGCAAGGAGGAGACCATCAAGCGGTTGCGCAAAGCCATTGCCACGCTTTCACCCGAATACCAGAAATAAGTTAGCGTCCCAGACGAACGCGTCAAACCACCGTTTATGTATCAGTTTGCAATTTATGTCTACCTCCTTGGAGTGGTCATCGCCAGTCTCTTCAGCAAAAAGGTGAAAAAGATGTGGCGAGGGGAGAACCAAGCCCTCGACATTCTCCGCAAGCAGGTAGATCCCAATGCCAAATACATTTGGGTTCATGCCGCCTCTCTTGGAGAGTTCGAGCAGGGACGCCCGCTGATGGAGCGCATCCGCAAGGAGCATCCCGAGTACAAGATCCTGCTCACCTTCTTCTCGCCTTCGGGCTACGAGGTGCGCAAAAACTATCAGGGAGCCGACATCATCTGCTATCTCCCGCTCGACACGATCCGCAACGCACGGCGCTTCCTGCGCACGGTGCGACCGGTGATGGCTTTCTTCATCAAGTATGAGTTCTGGTATAACTATCTCCACATACTCCGTCATCGTGGCGTACCGACCTACAGTGTGTCAAGCATCTTCCGTCCTGACCAGATCTTCTTCCGCTGGTATGGCCGCAGCTATGCCAACGTGCTAAAGTGCTTCACCCGCTTCTTCGTACAGAACGAGGAGAGTAAGCGTCTGCTTGCCGACATCGGCATCACCGACGTGGAGGTGGTGGGCGACACACGCTTCGACCGCGTGGTGGAGATCAAGGAAGCCGCCAAGCAACTGCCGATTGTGGAGTCGTTTGTCCACGGTGTGCCTTCGCTGGAGTGGCAGAAGGATGGCGGCGAGCCCAGACAGTTGCCGATGGTCTTCGTCGCCGGTTCGTCATGGCCACCCGACGAGGACATCTTCATCCCATACTTCAATCAGCACAAAGAGTGGAAGATGATCATCGCCCCGCACGTCATCGGCGAGGACCACCTCAAGCAGATCATCTCCAAGATCGAAGGCAAGGTCGTGCGCTACACCGAGGCGACAACGGAGAACGTAGCTGACGCCAACGTGCTCATCATCGATTGTTTCGGTCTGCTCAGCAGCATCTACCACTATGGTTCTGTCGCCTATGTGGGTGGCGGCTTCGGTGTCGGCATTCACAACACGTTGGAAGCCGGTGTGTGGGGCGTACCCGTCATCTTTGGTCCCAACAACAAGCATTTCGCCGAGGCCCAAGGCCTGCTGCAATGCGGTGGCGGACTGGAGATCCACAACGACGGAGACTTCAACCGCATCATGCAGGTGTTTACCGAGCATCCCGAGGACATCGCCCGAGCCGGCAACAGCTCGACTAACTATGTCTCCAACTTGTGCGGAGCAACAGACAAGATACTGGAATCCGTGAAAAAAGGATTCTAAACCGCTAAGAGTACGGCAGTCTTCGGACTACACAAAAAAGCCCACTCGACCGAGTGGGCTTTTTTGTTTCTATATGTCAAGAAGTTAATTTCTGCCTTTTGCTTCTTTGATGACAATATTTTTTGGCTGGGACTTTTTACTTGATGACTCTGCTATATCCTTCCTTGCGTGGCTTGCCGGGACGCGGAGCAGCAGCGGCATAACCGAGAGCCAGAGAGCCGACGCCTACCAGTCCGTCGGGCAGTCCCCACTCCTTCATCAAGGCCTTTACGTCGTCGCGCTCTGACATCTTGTCCACACGGTTGATCCAGCATGAGCCCAAGCCGATGGAATGGGCGGCGAGCATCATCGTGCCCAACACAAGACTGCCATCCTTGACATTGTTCTCATTGTCCTTGGAAGCAAAGACATAGACCTGCGTGGGCGCGCCATAGAAGGGATCACTCGTCGTGCCCATGATCTCAGCATTGGCCTTTGACAGAGTGGCGCGCTGCTCAGAATTCTGCACAGCCACGATCCAAGGATCCTGACTGCCATGACCCGTCGGTGCCCACGTACCTGCCTCTAACACCGTGCTCAACTCCTCATCCTTGACCTGCTCTGGTTTGAACCGGCGGATGCTTCTTCTCTCCTTAATGGCTTGTAATACTTCGTTCATATCTGTATCTGTTTACTTTTTACATTGGACATCCATACTCATGATCATCGCTGGCATACTGACCCAGCACACGGCCCAGACGCACGAGTCCCTGCTTGAGTGTCTCGCGCGGGCAGGCTAAGTTAAGCCGAAGATAGCCCTCACCGGCTTTCTTGCCGTAGAGCGTGCCACTGCTGACAAAGACACGACCATCGTGCAACAGCTGTTGCGTAGCCTCATCAGACGAGAGCTCATAGCACATGATGTCGAGCCAGGCCAGATAAGTGCCTTCCATGCGGATGACCTGTATCTGCGGCAGTTCATCCAGCACGAAGCGCTTGAGATACTGATAGTTGTCCCACACATACTGGTTCATCTCGTCGATCCAGTCGCCGCACTCGTTATACGCAGCCTGCAAGGCAATGACACCAAAGGGATTGACGTCGCACACCTCATATATATTAATGACGCGGTCGATGCGTCGGCGCCACTCGTCGTTCTTGCAGATGACATTGGCGATCTGCAAGCCCGCGATGTTGAAGTTCTTCGACGGTGAGTTGAGCGTCACGCTGTTGTCTTCGTCAACGAGGGCGAAAGGCGTGAAGTGATAGCCCGGCATGATGATCTCGCAATGGATCTCGTCGCTGATGACCTTGACATGATGCTTGCGGCAGATGTCCGCCATGCGTTGCAGTTCCTCTTTGGTCCACACGCGGCCGCAGGGATTATGAGGATTGCAGAGCAGGAACACCGTCGTCTTCTCGTCGGCGCACTTACGCTCAAAGTCATCGAAGTCGATGCGGTAGGTGTCGCCTTCCCGCACAAGCTCGTTCTCAAGCACCTCGCAGCCCTGGTTGCGGATGGAAGAGAAGAAGCAGTTGTAGGCGGGAGTCTGCAACAGCACTTTCTCGCCGGGCAACGTAAACGCCTTGATGGCGCAGCTCACTGCCGGCACCACACCGGAGGTATAGAGAATCCAGTCTTTCTCGATATGCCAGTTGTGGCGACGGTCGAACCAGTTGATGACAGCCTCGTAATAGCTATTCGGCACGAGCGTATAGCCAAACACGGGATGCTCCATGCGTTTGCGCAGTGCCTCTTGTATCGGCGGTGCCACGGCAAAGTCCATGTCAGCCACCCACAACGGTATGACATCGTCCTGCTTCACCAAGTCCCACTTATAGCTGTTGGTACCACGGCGCGGCACCACTTTGTCGAAATCGTATTTCATGCTGCTTTACTTGTCTCCTCTTTTTCTGATTTCACACTCGTGTCCTTTCGCAAACTCATTGTAGGTCACGCTGCCGATCTCGTCAGCAACGATGCGTCCTGAGATAGGATTCTTCACATTGGTGATCGAGCCCTTGATGTCAGCATCGATATTGGAGCAGTCCTCAAAGGCACGGTCGCAGGCCTTGTCGAAGGTGCAGTCCACCAGGGTGACATGATCCATATAGCACAGCGGCTGCTCGCCACTGATATGGCAACGCACCAGCTTGATGTTCTTGCTGTGCCAAGCCAGGTACTCGCCGTCGAGCTCAGAGTCGTAGACAGTGACGTTGTTGCACTCCCAGAAGCTGTCCTTCGTGGTGATCTTGGCGTTGTGCACCTCCACGTTCTCGCAATACTGGAAGACATACTTAGCGTCGGAGGTCAGCCCGTCGACATATACATTCTTGCAGAACATGAAAGGATAGGTGCCCTGATGCAGGGTGACGTTCTTGACTTTCAGTCCGTCCACGCGCCAGAATGTCTCATCGGCATCGTTGATGGTGACATTCTCCAGTTCCAGGTTGTGCATCTCGCGGAAGAACTTCGGGCCGTCGATGACGCAGTCCTTCATCTTCATGTCGTTGCTGTACCAGATGGCCGAGCGGCTCTCGGGAGCGAAATAGCAGCTCGTGATGAGACTGCGGTCTACGTGCCACCAGGGATACTTGCCATAGAACTTGCTGTCGTGACACTCCAGATCGTGACAACACTTGATGCCCGACTCACCGTCGGTGATGGTTATATTCTCCAGTACAGTGTCGTGGGCACCGAACAACGGACGCTCACCACCGAAACTCAAATCGTGTATTCTATCCATAAACTTCTAAATCTCAGGGGTTGTTTGTGTATATGTGTTATCGCTTACAAAGTTACAAAGATTATGCCAAACAGGAAAGAACTACAGTAAAGAACCACGGGTGGAAAGCCAAATAAGGTTAGGAAAAAAGGAATAAGGGGCAGAAACACGGCACTAAATCTTGACTTTCAATAGAAATTCCTATCCACGAATCTACACAAATCTGCACGAATCACAATCGACACGCATTCGTGTTGATTCGTGGAGATTCGTGGAAGAACAATACCTCTCGGCACGAATAGCTACCGACCACTTTCGTGCAAATCCATGCAAAATCTTGAAAAAGCAAAGGCTTAAAGTGTGCTTTCCTTGAAAAAATCATTTTTATCCGATGGTCAAACGAACGTCAGCCAAAAGTACAACGAACGTTTGGCCATCAACAAACAAGCCGCTTTACAAGAAAATCTCACTTGAAGGACAGTAATGGACCGTTGAAGAAAAGGAAAAACAAGATTAAGGGAAAAAAGCAAGAAACAAAAAGAATACGGCACGGAAGGCAGTTTCGTACGCAATTACCGAAAAAACGTACGATTTTTCAGTGTCATGTTAACAAATAAACGCTATTTTTGCAACAAACTAACATAGCAATGCCATTGCGGCCTCCATTATTATATAATAGGACGAAAGTACAAGCTTATTCCTTAGAACACCTAACACATTAAAAACAAAACTATGTACCAAAGCAGGAAGAAACATTGCGGCTCTGCGTCTCGACTACTGGCTGTCTCAGCCATGTTGCTGACGTCGTCAGCCCTCTTTGCCCAAAGCAAGTTGTCGGGAACCGTCGTTGACGAATCCGGCGAGCCCATCATCGGCGCCAGTATTCAAGTACAAGGCAGCAGCGTAGGCTCGGTCACTGATCTCGATGGCCATTTCACGTTGTCCTCAGCACCCAACAAAGGCACACTGGTCATCTCGTATGTCGGCTTCAAGACCCAGAAGGTAGCCTTGGGACAGAGCTCCTACACCATCACCCTGAAAGAAGATCATGAGCAACTCGACGAGGTGGTGGTCGTCGGCTATGGCGTACAGCGTAAGAGCGACGTCACAGGAGCCCTGGCACATGTCGACAGCAAGCAACTCACGGCCATGCCTGTTGCCAACGCCCTTGAAGGTATGCAGGGAAAGACCGCCGGCGTAGACATCACCAACTCACAGCGACCGGGATCGGTGGGAAACATCACCGTGCGTGGACAGCGCTCCATCGGTGCCTCCTCAGCCCCGCTGTATGTCGTGGACGGCATGATCATGCAAAACAATGGCATCGACGGCATCAACCCCAACGACATTGAGTCGATAGAAGTGCTCAAGGATGCTTCGGCAACTGCTGTCTACGGTGCCCGTGGAGCCAACGGTGTGGTGCTGGTGACCACTAAGAGAGGACGTGCCGGCGTCACGCAGGTCAACTATGCAGGCACTTTCACTTTCTCACATCTCTCTGATGTCGCCGACTGGATGAACGCCAGCGAGTGGATCGACTATGCACGCCAGGCCTACTACAACGCCGGCAGCTACGGCACAGGCGACTTCGCACCAAGCAAAGACCTCGACTATAAGTTCTTCGGCAGCTCGGCCGGATGGAAGAACATCGAGCAGGCTTGGGTCGACGGCACTTGGCACCCTGAGCTTGTAGGCAGCTACGACTGGGCCGACAAGGCCAAGCAGACAGGTATCACCAGTGAGCATACGCTCAGTGTCAGCGGTGGCACCGACAAGATCAAGGCCTACGCTTCTTTTGGCTATATGAACCAAAAGGGTGTGGAGAAAGGACAGAGCTTCAACCGCTTCACCTTCAACACCAGCGTAGAGGTCAAGCCGCTGAAATACTTCACCATGGGCATGACCATCAACGCCAGCTATGGCAATCAGAACTATGGCTACAACTTTGCCAAGAGCGTCACCGGTGCCGGCAGCTACTACAGCGCCATGCGCACGATGATCCCGTGGACGGTGCCGTATGATGAAGAGGGAAACACCGTCCGCACGCCGTTCCCTTACAACAACACACTTGAGAATCCTATCGACGAACTGAAATACACCACCAACAAGCGCCGCACCTTCCGTGTCAACGGCAGTGCCTATGCACAACTCGACTTCGGTAAGGTTTGGGAACCGCTCGACGGTCTCTCCTACCGCATTCAGTTCGGTCCTGAGCTGAAGTATCATCGCCTGGGCATCGCCTATGCCGCCGACGGTATCAACGGTTCGGGCAACAACGTGGCACAGTACAGTCCCAACCAGAGCGTGGCTTGGACGCTCGACAACCTGATCTACTATAATCGTACCATCGCCAAAGACCATCACATCGGACTGACGCTGCTGCAAAGTGCGGAGAAGTCTCACTACGAGTATGGAAACATCAAGGCCAACGTAGATACGTCGCGCGAGCTGTGGTACAACGCCCATTCCCTGGGCGATCCGCTCGACTATTCCACCGGACTCACCGAGGACCAGCTCACCTCTTATATGGTTCGCGGCAACTACAATTATCAGGACAAGTACCTGCTCACCGCCAGCATCCGTTGGGATGGCAGCTCACGACTGTCACAAGGCCACAAGTGGGCCAGCTTCCCGAGCTTCTCGCTGGGTTGGCGCATCGACCAGGAACAGTTTATGAAGCAGACAGCCTCTTGGCTCAGCCAACTGAAACTGCGTGTGGGCTATGGCGTCACAGGCAACTACGCCATATCGCCCTATGGTACCAAGGGTGCCGTGGAAACCCTCTACTACAACTGGGGCACTACCGACTCCGAGGCAGGTAATGTACCTTCTGATCCCTCGGCCAAGAACCCTGCGAAAATGGCCAACCTCAAACTGGGATGGGAGAAGACCTACCAATGGAACTTCGGTCTGGACTACGGTTTCCTTAACGGGCGTATCAACGGCAGTCTGGATGTCTACACCAACGACACCAAGGACTTGCTGTTGCCTATGACCGTGCCTTCGCTCACCGGATACACCTCGACTTATGCCAATGTCGGCGAAACCGACGGATGGGGTATCGACCTTCAGGTCAACGCTATCCCCGTGAAGACACGTGACTTCACCTGGTCTTCCTCACTCACCTGGTCACTCGACCGCAACAAGATCAAGAAACTGGCCAACGGAGCTACGGAGAACGTCAACAACCGCTGGTTCGTGGGCAAGGAGATCGGTGTCTGCTACGACTATGTCTATGACGGCATCTGGAAGACTTCCGAAGCTGGGCAGGCCAAGAAGTACGGTGCCAAGCCCGGCAACATCCGTGTGAAAGACCTCGACAAGAATGACAAGATCGACGGCAACGACCGTGAGATCGTCGGCAAGATCCGTCCTCGCTGGTCGGGTGGTTGGACCAATACCTTCTCCTATAAGAACTGGGAGCTATCGTTCTTCATGTATGCACGCTGGAAGTTCACCGTGGCCAAGGGTGCAGAAACACTCGGTGGCATGTATGCCATGCGCAATGTCGACTACTGGGTGGCAGGCAGCAACGAGAATGCCAAGTACTATGCGCCGGGTATCAACGGCATCGGTGCCGCAGATCCTTATTCTTCTTCCATGAACTATCAGGACGGCTCATATATCAAGATGCGCAACATCTCGCTTGGCTATAACTTCTCGCCACGACAACTGGAGCACTGGGGACTGGGCATCAACAGTCTCAAACTCTATGTGCAGGCTCAGAATCCTTTCACCATCTACAGAAAGTGTAAGTGGCTCGACACCGACCTGCTCAGCTATGACAACAACACCACTTCCTATGGATCCTTCACAACGATCCGCAGTTGGGTGGTGGGCATCAAAATCGGTCTTTAACCTTTAATCAACGAAATCGACATGAAAATCAATCAGCATATCTTCGCCCTCGCCCTGTTCACCGGGGCTATGATGGGGCTTACCTCTTGCGGTGACAAGTTTCTCGAAGAGGATCTGATCACACAGAAGAGCACTGACAACTACAAGACTCAACAGGGCCTTGACGAGCTTGTCACCGGCGCTTACCAGAAACTTAAATTCAAGTTCAACTATATCTGGGCCATCGAATGCTACAACATGGGCATCGACGAGTTCACCTCCGGTGCCAACAACATGACAGGCTGGAATGCCTACAGCACATCCCTCAACTCCACCGAGACGGGGGCCAACCAGCCAATGTGGGACAACATGTATGGCTTGGTGGAACCTGCCAACATCCTTATCAACAACATCCCGCAATACTACTCCCAGAGCAGTGTCAACTACAACATACGCCTCGGCGAGGCCTATTTCCTTCGTGCCTACGCCTACTTCGATCTCGTCAAGCAGTTTGGCGGCGTGCCCTTGAAGCTCAATCCCTCCACGGGCGTGGAGACGGTGTTCACGCGCAACAGCCTGGAGGAATGCTATAAGCAGATCATCGACGACTTTGACAAAGCCTACTCTCTGCTGCCGGAGAAAGCGGCACAGACGGGACGCATCACCAAGAGCGCCGCAGCGCATTTCCTGGCCAAGGCACATCTGTTCCGTGCCAGCGAACTCTACGACGACTGGAACAGCAGTTACAAGAGCGCGGATCTCGACGCCGTGATCAAATATGGCAAGGAGGTCATCGCCGCACATCCGCTGTGCCAGGACTTTAAGCAGCTGTGGGACTACCAAAAGGCCAACGGCGACAACGAGAAAGTCAATGAAGTGGTGCTCGCCGCACAGTTCTCCAACGACAAAGCTACTTGGGGACGCTATGGCAATCAGATGCACCTCTACTTCCCCTCGGTCTATCAAAACCTCTCGGGCTGTATCCGCGACATCTCCGGCGACCGCGAGTTCTGCTATGTCAGTGCCACAGAGTATTCCATGCAGGTCTTCGACCGTGTCAACGATTCCCGCTTCTGGAAGAGCTTCATCACCACGTATAACTGCAACTCCACGAAGGGCGCACCGACCTATTCGGCTGACGACGCCGCCTATCTTCCTGATGGCAAGCAGGTGGGCGACAAGCGCTTTGTGGGCAAGGAGATCGGTGTGAAGTATATCGTCAACAATCCCGGTGATACCCGCTTCACCGATGAGGACGGAAAGAAGAGCGACCTCGGCGTGCTCAAGAACGGCAAACTGGAGCCTCGGCATACCTTTGTGCGCTACTACGCCGGGGAGAAGTTCAGCTGGAACATCTCGAAAGACAATACCACCGGCAACTACTATCAGCTCATGCCGGCTATCAACCGCTCCGTAGCGCTGAGCAAATACCGCGACGGCTACCGCGACAGCTACAACTCGCAGTTCGGTACCCGCGACGCCATCATTGCCCGCTCGGCCGATGACGTGCTGATGGTTGCCGAGGCTTACGTCCGCAAGAAAGACTACAACTCGGCCATCACCTATCTCAATATGGTGCGCGACCGCGCAGGATATGCCAATGGTGAGGACCGCGCCAAGCATGTCGACGGCGGACAGGCCTACAAGAACAACTCGGTGTGCACCGGTGGCACGGCCGGCCACCCCGGTACGGAGTGCCCTATCTATTGCGAGACAAATACTTACTATGAGTCAAACAACATCCCTGTGTCCACCGCTTCTACAAAGAGCAGCATGCATCTCAACTCGGTGGATGACATTCTCAACTCTGTTGTTGACGGCCCCATCTATCAGGCTCTCAACCTCCAGAGCGAGTACGACAAGGTGATGTGCTTCATCCTCGACGAGCGCACACGCGAGCTCATCGGCGAGAGTCAGCGCTGGGAAGACCTCGCACGCACCAAGACACTCGAAGCCCGTTGGAAAACTTTCAACTGCGCTTCAACGCTTGGTCAAGGTACCTTTGACCCGAAGAAACACTATTTCCGTCCCATTCCGCAGTCGTTCCTCG
>Ga0256405_10004332_pt1 | contig 26840 bp, 29 predicted proteins | sample RumenRJG_02DNA_FD_189096 | JGI IMG/M metagenome (GOLD analysis project Ga0256405, IMG submission 189096) | Bovine rumen microbial communities from Lethbridge, Alberta, Canada - RJG_02 | ecosystem: Host-associated > Mammals > Digestive system > Stomach > Rumen | place: Canada: Alberta... | reverse complement strand
TGGATATCATGGGAATAGCCCGCGCGGCATCGGGCAGCATGGAACCGCTGCCGTTCATCGGAGAGATCCACTGGATCGGCTGATGCAGAGATATGAACGAAGCTGAGAAAAGGGGAAGGGAATATCTCGCGTCAAAAGGCTACTCGGACAGGATAATCGACTTCAGAAATTCGGATATCACAGCTGAGAGCACAGCACTCGCCCTTGACGTTGATGTTGACAGGATATGCAAGGGTCTTGCCTTCAAGGGAAGGGGCGGCACCGCTGTTGTCGTGATCGCGTCGGGCCGTTCCCGCGTCAATAACGGAAAGTTCAAAAATGTACTCGGCTTCAGGCCCACGATGCTGCCGCCGGAGCAGACAGAAGAACTGACCGGCCACATCGCCGGGACGATCAACCCTTTCTGCCTTAAAGACACTGCGAAGCTGTACCTCGACATGTCGATCATGAAGCATAAGGATGAGACCGTCTTCCCGGGCATCGGAGGCGAGGACTCAGTAGTCGAACTGACGGTCCGGGAACTCGAAAACCTCTCGGATCCGCTGTGCTGGATCGACGTTACCACATAACGCCGGAGCGGAATCAAATAATAAGATGCACAGAATGGCAAAACGGTCATCCTGTGCATCTCTTTTTGCGGCTATATATTCTGCAGGCCGACTCATCAGACGAAGAGGTCGACGAACTCGAATGTCCTGCAGTCCACGAGGCCGCGGTTGGTGAGCCTCAGCTCCGGCAGGCAGGCGAGAGCCATCAGAGCCATCGTCATGTACGGCGAGTTGATAACGCAGCCCATCTCCTTCCAGGCAGCGTCGAGCTTTGCGATCAGCTCCGCTACTTCTTCGGCCGGAAGATCGCTCATGAGACCTGCGATCGGGAGCGGGACGAGGGCGAGCACTTTGCCGTCAGCGACAGCGCAGAGACCGCCTCCGCATTCTATGAGAGTGTTGGCTGCTAGAGCCATGTCTTCATCGTTCGTTCCTGCTACGAGAAGGTTATGGGCATCGTGCGCGACAGTCTGTGCCATCGCTCCTTTTTTGAATCCGAAGCCCTTCAGGAAACCAAGTCCTTTTGTTCCTGTCGCGTGGTGGCGTTCGAATACAGCCAGTTTCATTATGTCGCTGTCCGGGTCAGCAGGAACGCAGCCGTCTTTGATTTTCAGATCAATGATACGCTCATGATCGCCGACGCGGTTCGGGATGATCTCGATCACGCGGGTCTTCACGCTGTCGGATGCACCTTCAGGGGCTTTGACCCTGAAGCTGTCCGCTGTGATGGTCTCGCCGACATGCATGGTGTCGTATACGAAATCAGGGAATGCAGCCTTGCCGACATCCCAGGTCATCCTTCCGTTCTCGGCAACGACTTCGCCGTCGATCATAGTGCGTGTGATGCGTATGTCATTCAGGTCGCTGAAGAAGACGATGTCGGCGCACTTGCCCGGAGTGATGCTGCCAAGCTCATGATCCATCCTGAAGCATGTCGCCGGATTGATCGTGACGTACTGTATCGCCTTTATCGGGTCGAGCCCCTCTTTTATCGCGAGGCGCATGATGTAGTCGAGATGGCCATCGCTGACCAGCGTGTCAGGATGAGTGTCATCCGAGATCAGGCAGGCGAAGCGGTCTTCTACATCGTTGTCGAGTATCGCACGTATTATAACAGGCATATCATGCCATGCGCTGCCGTAGCGCATCAGGGCGTACATCCCGTGACGCATCTTCTCGAGCACGTCCTCTGCGCGCGTCGATTCGTGGCAGCATCTGACGCCCGATGCGATGTAAGCGTTGAGCCCCGGACCTGTTTCCGGTATGGAAAAGTGGCCGGTGATGACCTGATCTGCCTTTAAGGTCTCTGCGAGCTCGCCGTGGACCTGCGGGTCGGCATTCATAACGCCCGGGAAATTCATCATCTCGCCGAGACCCATGATCCCGTCCCAGGTCATCATCTCCCGGACTTCTTCAGGACCGATGTGAGAACCCGTATCTTCAAAGCCCGCTACAGCAGGAACGCAGGAAGGGACGTTCGCCATGGCCTTGAGAGGAGACCTCTTCGCGTCGTCTATCATTGCTTTTACTCCTTCAGGTCCGCATACATTGCATATCTCGTGCGGATCCATGAAGATGCCGGTAGTGCCGTGCGGCACTACGGCCCTCGCGTATTCGCCGACACTTATCATCGCGGATTCGACATGGATATGGGCATCCATGAAGCCCGGAGCGATGTAATGACCGCAGGCATCGATGACCTTCGTGTCGTCGCCGATGCAGTGCAGCGCATCGCCGACAAGCGCGATCCTGCCTCCGGCGATCGCGACATCGATGCCCTCCTGGATCTCGCAGGTGCATACGTTCACCAGCTTTGCGTTCCTGATGACCGTGTCGGCTTTTTCAACGCCCATGGCTACATTGGCCAGTTTTCTTGTAAGCTCATAAAGCGGTATCCTACAGAATTTGTTGAGCATATCTCCACCTCTCATTACAGTTCTGCACTACGGTTTTCAGATAAGAAAAGTATAGCATCATTCTTCTTTTTCATACACATAAACTAAATGATACGGAAGTGAAGATGTCTCCACTCTGTGATACAATATTGCGTGAAAAAGAATCGGCGGGCGGCAGACAGCCGCATCAGAGCAGTGATCCGGAGGAAAACAATGTCAAGAACGCTTGTTATCTACTATTCGCGCCGCGGGCAGAACTACGTGCGCGGAGAACTCAGGGAACTCGAAAAGGGCAATACCGAGCTGATCGCTGAATACATCAGGGACGCGGTAGGGGCTGATCTTTTCGAGCTGCAGACTGTAAAGGACTATCCGGCGGACTACATGGAGTGCACCGAGGCAGCTAAGGAGGACCTGCGCATGTGCGCGCGCCCGAAACTCAAAGAGTATCTGAAGGACATTGATGACTATGACAATATCGTCATCGCAGGGCCGTGCTGGTGGGGCACATATCCGTGCGCCGTATTCACCCAGCTCGAAAAGCTGCACTTCAGGGGCAAGAAGGTGTTCCCTGTGATGACCCACGAAGGCAGCGGCGAAGCGAAGAGCAGGAGCGATCTGAAAAAATTCTGCAGAGGCGCAAAGATCGCAAAGACGCTCGCCGTGCAGGGCGCACTGTGTCCCTCGGCAAAGGACGATGTCACGCGCTGGGCGCAGAAGAACCTGAAATAGGGGACGGACAGGTCTGAAAACGCATGGATCTTTTTACGCGCGATGAGAAAAAAGTAGAATATCTCGAGCTGATTTACGATCTCGTGTTCGTATACATGGTGGGCCGCAACAACTCCCTGCTCGAACCCGCAGCGGGAGGTTTTATATCGCCTGCGAATTACATCTCGTATGTGCTCTGCACCCTGGCGATCATCCAGATCTGGAACTTTACAACGTTCTACATAAACATGTTCGGAAGGAACGGTCTAAGGGACCATGTTTTCCTGTGCGTCAACATGTATCTGATGTACTTCATCGGAGAGGCCACGAGGCACGACTGGATCGCCTACAAGGAGCAGTACCACATAGCCTGGGCTCTCATACTTGCCAACATCGGACTTCAGTATCTCATAGAGTTCAGAAACCACGAGGCCGACGTGTGGAACCGGGACCTCATCATAAGGATGGCGGCAACTCTGTTTATCGAAGCTGCCGTTGCGTTCGCGGCCGCCTGGCCCGGTCCGCAGATGGTGTCGATACTCTCTGCGGCAGCGATAGCGGCGGGGATATTACTGACGGCGCTCGGAAAGTCGAGGAGTCCCGGCGGCATGGTCGATTTTATGCACCTTACCGAACGCGCGATGCTCTATGTCGTATTCACCTTCGGAGAGATGATCATAGTCCTCGCGGCGTATTTCAGGGGCGACGGAAGCTTCGATCTGAACGTGATATATTATTCGCTGATGGGATTCCTTATCGTGGTAGGCCTTTTTCTCTCGTACGAGATCTTCTATGACCACCTGCTCGACAGGGAAAGACAGGACAACGGATTCATGTATATGGCGATCCACATCTTCATCATCTTTGCGCTCAACAACATCACGGCTTCTCTCGAATTCATGCGCGAGCCGGAAGTGGCACTGATGCCGAAACTGCTGTTTCTGATCATTTCCGTCATCGCATACTACACGTTCCTTCTCAGCATGCGCAGCTATACAAGGGCTGCGTGCAGTCTTAAAGGCAGCTTCTTCGCGAAAATGCTGGCACTTACCGCAGCCTTCGTGGGGCTGATGGTCGCGCTCAGGGAGAACAGCTACGCGCACATCTTCATCACGGCCGCATACATCTTTGCGATCGTAAGAGTTCTGTACGAAGCTAGGCTGAAGACAGAGGAGAAAGAAAAGAATGACTGACGAATATATGAAGGCCCTCAGGGCCGGAGAAAAAGAATACAGGGAAAAAGTCGCAGTGGGAGAATATCCATATCTTGCAGCTCTTGATGACATACTGCCGGACTGCGATTCGATGCCTCACAGACAGATGGGGCTTATAGAGATCCCGGTGGAACTCATAGCGGGCACGAAGACCCGCGCGAGGCAGAATTCCTTCGCGCCGGATTTCATGCCGCTGCTCGAGCCGGACAGCGAGTTCGCAGCGAAGTGGAACAGCCTGTACAATGCGCAGATAAAGGAGGGATTCAGCGATCCGGTAAAGGTATACGAATACCTCCAGGACTTTTATGTGCAGGAGGGCAACAAGAGGGTCTCTGTGAGCCGTTTCCTCGATATGCCGACCATAATGGCGGAGGTGACGAGGATCATCCCTGATGAGGAGACTCTGACTCAGAATCCGTGGTATGCGGATTTTATGAAGTTTTACGACCTTGCGCCGGTCTATGACATGAAGTTCAGGTGTGCCGGGGTATATGCAGAGATCGCCGACATACTGGGCATCGATCCCGGAGCGCCGTGGCCGGAGGATACTGTGAAGTCTCTGTGCAGCGCATACTGGCAGTTCACCAGGGCATATACTTTGCTCGAGGGCAAAGTTCCCGATCTGCCGCCGGGAGACGCGTTCATGGTGTACCTGAGGATATACGCGAAGGACATTCTAAGACATCAGCCGGCAGAGGTCATATCCAAAAGGATACTGAGGATAAAAAAGGAGCTTCTGACCGAGAGCAACATGGACAGGGTCGCTCTTGTCGAGCATGCGGAGGATGCTCTCAATGCAGGGTCTCTCATAAACAAAGCGGGCAATCTGGTGGCAGGTCCCGATTCCCTGATCGGGAAAGTCATCCCGGCGGTGACATATTCGGCAAAGAACCCGCTCAGGGCGGCGTTCATATATGAAGACGGCATCGCTGATTCGAGCGCCACGGCCGACCACGAAAAGGGGAGGCTGAGGCTTGAAAAGGCCTTTGGAGGCATGGTCGAAACAAGATGCTTCGAAAACTGCGGCGATCCTGACGCATTTGAAAAGGCGGCCGGTGACGCTGCTGACTGGGGCGCTGATGTCGTGTTCACCACTTCGCCCGCCCTCATAAACGAGACTCTGAGAGCCGCCATAAAGTACGGCAGCATCAGGTTCCTGAACTGCTCTGTGAATCTGGCGCATCAGGCCGTGCGAACATATTACGCTAAACTGTATGAGGCGAAGTTCCTCGCGGGCATCGTCGCGGGAACTGCAGCAGCGGCAGATGGCACACACACCATCGGTTACTGCTCGGATGCCCCGATATACGGGACCATCGCCTCCATCAATGCATTCGCCATAGGAGCCTCGATGGTCGATCCGCAGGTAAAAGTGTATCTCGACTGGGCATCGCGCAAAGACGCCGACTGGTGGTGGTCGATGCTGGACAAGGGCATACATGTATTGTCCGCTGTGGATTCGCTCCACAGTGCTGACGGAAGCGACGCATACGGGGTGTGCTACGTTGAAAGATGCGCTCCCGGCGAGGGCAACGACCTGTCAGGGACGTGCCGCATAAGGAACCTCGCCGCCCCTATATATAAGTGGGGAAAGCTCTACGAGATCATCGTCAGGACCATTATCGAGGGCACCTACAGCGCTCATCTGGTCGACAGGAAGGACCAGGCCACCAATTACTGGTGGGGCATGATCTCGGGCGTGGTGGATATAAAACTGGCGGATGATCTGCCATGCGGCACCAGACAGCTGGTAGAGATACTGAGGCACGACATCATCGACGGACGCTTCAATCCTTTTGACGGCGGCGAAGCTCTGACGAGCAGAGACATCATCATGATGGACCGGCTCCGCCCTAACGTCATCGGAGAGATACCGTCGATGGACGCGCTGACGGACGAGGCGCGGTCCACGGTGAAGTACAGCGGCGTGGAGAGCGCGAAGAGGACGAAATGAAGATTCTCATGATTGCGGATACTGAAGAAAGCGCGCTCTGGGACGACTGGTCGGAAGAGACCGCTGCGAGACTTTCAGACACAGACCTGATACTCTCGGCAGGCGATCTTGATGCGGATTATCTGGAATTCCTCGTGACGATGCTGAACGTCCCTCTCGTATACGTGAGAGGAAACCACGACGGGGATTACGGCAGGAAGCCTCCTGAAGGCTGCATCGATGCGGACGGCAGGGTCGTTGAAGCCGAAGGGCTGAAGATCCTCGGACTCGGAGGCTGCATGAGATATAGGGAAAACGCTGACGGCATGTACAGCGAGGACGAGATGAGGCGCCGCATAGCCGGAGTCCGCGGGAACGTGCTGAAAGATCTCATCGCGGGAAGGATAGGCGGCAGAAGGGATATCGACATACTTCTGACCCACGCTCCGTGCAAAGGTTTCGGAGACATGCAGGATCTGCCTCACACGGGATTCGGATGCTTTAATGACCTGATAGAAAGGCACCGGCCGGCGGTCCACTGCTACGGCCATGTGCATAGGGAGTACGGGAATTTCCGCCGCGAGATACTGCATCCGTCCGGGACACGCCTCATAAACGCTAGCGGTTCATACATATGCGAGATCTGACAGGCGCCGGCAATTTCCGGCGCGGTTTTTTGCAAGAAAAAACCGGAAACATCAGAGACGTTCCGGAATTACCGTTCAGCCGGATATCAGCGCCGGCGGGAGTCCTTGATGGCCTTGTCCATCTTTCGCTCGGCATCTCGCTTCGCCTGTGCCTCGCGCTTGTCGTATAGCTTCTTGCCCCGCGCGAGCCCGATCTCGACCTTGCATCTGCCGTTCTCGTCGAGATAGACGGACAGCGGTATCAGGGTCAGACCCTGCTGAGTCTTTATGGTCCCGTAGAGCTTCATGATCTCTTTTCTGTGCATCAGAAGAGTTCGCACCCTCAGAGGATCGACGTTGTAGCGGTTGCCCTGCTCGTAGGGAGCGATGTGCATTCCGGTCACGACGAGCTCGCCTTTGCTGGTGACCTTGCAGTAGCTCTCCTTGATGCTGACGCTTCCCCTCCTGACGGATTTGATCTCGGTGCCGGTAAGAACTATGCCCGCTTCAAAACGCTCCTCGATCGTGTAATCGTGGAACGCCTTTTTATTATTTGCTACTGTTTTCCGTGATCTTTTGCCCATGAAACTCCGTCAAAATGTTTTTATCTTGCTGAAAGGATACAGCCTCAGTATGACCTTGCCCCGGATACTGTCAAATGCCGGACACCCGACTTCGTGACGCCTTGAGTCTACGCTGCCGACGCGGTTGTCTCCCATGCAGAAGTACGAATCCTCAGGGACCGTGAAGGTCTCTCCCTCGGCCGGTATCTCGAATGCCGGCGTATAGCCGTCCTTGAGATAGTCCTCTTTGTAGGCTTCGCCGTTTATGTACAGCTGGTTGTCCTTTATCATTATCTCGTCGCCCGGAAGACCGATGACCCTCTTGATAAGAAGCTTGTCCTTGCCGGTCTCCTCGTTCACAAGATCGCTCTCGAATATGATGATGTCGCCGCGTTCAGGACCGTGCTTGCGGTATGCCTGCCTGTACATGATCATGTAGTCGTTCTCGTGCAGGGTGTCCTCCATCGAGGTCTGCTTGACTATGGTAGGCCTTACGAAGTAGAGCACTATGCCGGCCAGGATGAGAGCTATTATGATATCTATGATAAGGCTTTTGAAGAAGCCTCCCGCGGCCTGGGCCTTTGTCGGCGCGTCCGTGTGCTCGCCCTGAGGATTGCCTGCCCAGAAATCGTGGCGGTCCTCCATGTTCATCGATGTCTGATATTCGCTTTTTTTGTACCTGTCTGATCTCATTTCAATTTCCCCAGTATCTCGCTGAATCTCTTAGGGAGAGCCGCCTCGAACGACCTGCCCGCAAGATATCCAAGTCCCTCCGTATCTTTTGCGTCCGCAGCGAACTCCAGCCTTGCCGCATGCAGCAGCTGGGTCGTAAGCCCGAAGCGTTCGCGCATATATCTGTTTACCCCGTCCGAGGACCGGTCCGCATACTTGCTGTCGCCGGCCAGAGGGTGTCCGGCGCTGGCCAGATGCGCTCTTATCTGATGGGTCCTTCCCGTCAGGAGCTCTGTCTCGCAGAGCGTGGCGCAGAGTCCGTCTCCGAATCGGAACACCTCGAGAGGCCTGACGACTGTTGCTATCTCCTTCAGGTCAGGGGGCCTGTCCGCGCAGCCAAGGTCAGTGACCGTGACTTTGTTTGCGGCTTCATCCTTCGTCAGACCGCCTGTAAGATGCAGATCTTCAGCTATCTCTCCGCAGGCCAGAGTCAGGTAGAACTTACTGACTTCGTCTTCTCTGATCATGCGGTTGAGACCCCTCATGGCCGCCGCCGTCTTGCCGAAGAGCACGAGGCCTGTGGTGTTTCTGTCGAGCCTGTTGGCGGGAGCAGGTGAGAAGACCTTCTCGTTCCGCGGGTCATACGCGCCTTCGGAGATCAGGTAGTCCTTCACCTGATTGGCGAGGTGGTCCTTCTTCTCGCGGGAGTCGCCGTGTGTCAGAAGACCATACGGCTTGTCTGCTATCAGCACATTGCCGTCCTCGTATACGATGCCGAATCTTCGTCTGGCCTGTCTGCGGCCGGGGGGTCTGACCCCCTGGCCGGATCTGCGGTCTGACGGATCCGGCGCTCCGAAAGACGCAAGCGCGCTGTCAGAAAGGTAGAGCGTAAGGGTCTCTCCCTCGCTGAGCATGTAGGATTCGCTCCTGCGCTTTGAGTCTACTTTGACGTCCTTGCGGATGATCTTATACACCTCGCCGAGAGAAGCGCCCGGAAGGTACTTTCTCAGAAATCTGTCGAGCCTTCGGCCCGCGTCATTTGCCGTGATGATGATCTCTCGCATGGTCTGTCTCCCGGTGAATCGTACAACAACATATTGTACCACGGGAGGGCTTTATCCTCAACATCGCGAAGAGCCCGGGGATATTAATGTTTGTATAGCAGGCGGCAGGCTCATTGCAAATGGCGGACGCTGTCGGTATACTTGTTTTGTATGTTTATGTGATGCGGAGACGGATATGAGACTTATAAAAAACTTTTTTCACAACATAAACGACGTCGTGCTGGCCATCATCATCGTGGCGATCGCAGCGGGCATCATCTACTGGCGCATGCAGGTCATCCTCGACTATCCGAAACAGATGGCCGGGAGCCAGACCGTGACCGAAGAGACCACGGAAGAGGCGCCTGCTGAAGAGCCGGCTCCTGCAGAGGAGGCAGCTTCTGCAGAAGAACCGCCGGCTGAAGAGGCTGCACCGGTCGAGGAAGCGCCGGTCGAAGAAGCTGCTCCTGAAGAAGCTCCTACCGAGGGTACAGAGTAAACAGTTGAGGTAGACACATATGGACAGAAAAGATTACCAGATGCTTAACGACTATAACCTGACCATGCTGACCGATTTTTACGAGATCACCATGGCCAACGGTTACTTCAATTCGTGTAACAGGGAAGCCGAAGCGTGCTTCGACGTGTTCTTCAGAAGAGTTCCGGACGGCGGCGGATTTGCCATCATGGCAGGACTCGAGCAGATCATAGCCTACATGAAGAGGCTGAGCTTCAGAGAAGAGGACCTGGAATATCTGAGAAGCAAAAATTCGTTCTCCGAGGAATTTCTGGACTACCTGAAGAACTTTAAATTCGAATGCGACGTGTGGTCGGTGCCTGAGGGCTGGCCGATATTCCCGTACGAGCCTGTAATGATCGTAAAGGGACCGCTGATCCAGGCGCAGTTCGTAGAGACTTTCATACTTATGCAGTTCAACCATCAGTCGCTGATCGCGACAAAGTCGAGCCGTATAGTCAGAGCGGCGCAGGGCAGACCGGTAATGGAATTCGGCACAAGAAGAGCCCAGGGAGCCGATGCCGCGGTATACGGCGCAAGGGCGGCATACATCGCTGGCTGCGCGGGTACGGCGTGCACCATCGCTGACAGGAACCACTTCGTACCGGCTCTCGGCACGATGGCTCACAGCTGGATACAGAGCTTCGACAGCGAGTACGAGGCGTTCCGCACATATACTGAGCTTTATCCTCAGAACGCCACGCTTCTGATCGATACATACAACGTGCTCAAATCCGGACTGCCGAACGCCATAAAGGTGTTCAAGGAGCTGAAGCCTGAGAAGATGGGCATCCGCATAGACTCCGGAGACATAACCTACCTGACGAGAGAGTGCCGCAAGGTGCTCGACGCCGAAGGGCTGCAGGACTGCAAGATCGTCATCAGCAACTCGCTCGATGAGTACATCATAAGGGACGTTATCCTCGAAGGCGCGCAGATCGATTCGTTCGGCGTGGGCGAGAGGCTCATCACGGCGAGATCCGAGCCTGTGTTCGGCGGCGTCTACAAGCTGTCCGGGATAGGCAAAGGCGACGATCTCGTGCCGAAGATGAAGATCTCCGAGAACATCGAAAAGATCACCAACCCGGGCTTCAAGAAGGTCGTGAGATTCTTCAGCAGGGAGACCGGCAAGGCTCTTGCAGATGTGATAATGCTGCATGACGAGCCGATGCCTGACGGAAAGCCTTACGAGATCTTCGATCCGAACGCCGTATGGAAACGCAAGGTGCTCGAGAACTACGAGGCTAAAGAGCTTCTGGTGAAGATCTTCGACAGGGGAAAGCTCGTGTACAAAGAGCCGGGCATCGAAGAGATCAGGGAGACCTGCAGGACCCAGGTCGATACTCTGTGGGGAGAGATGCTCAGGTTCGAGAATCCGCAGATCTACTACGTCGACCTCAGCAAGCCGCTGTGGAACCTCAAGCACGACCTGCTCAATAAATACAGCGCAGGCAATATGTAAGAGGGCGGCAGAGCCGGATAAACGCCGGGCAGCTGTCTGAAGATGAAATAGCATAAAAAGGATCGCCTGAAGCAAGGCGGTCCTTTTTGATACCCGCAGAAAATGGTATCATATGCGTGAGAAAGGAGATCCAATGGGGATCAGGGACGAAGGTCATCCAAGAGCGCAGCTGATATTCACTATGATGCTGTTCGGCACGATCGGGACTCTGTCGAGATTCATAGATATGCCTTCAAGCATAATATGTCTCGGTAGAGCGTTTTTCGGCGTCCTTATAATCCTGGCGATCCTGGCCATGCGTGGGGAAAAGCCGGATACTGAGGCCATAAAGCGCAACATTGGATGGCTGTGTCTGAGCTCGGTCCTGATGTGCTTCAACTGGATCTGCCAGTTCGAGGCGTACAGGTATACGACGATAGCGACCGCTACCCTCTGCTACTATATGCAGCCTGTGTTTTATATACTCGCCGGCGCGGCCGTTCTCAAAGAGAGACTCAGCCCGAAAAAGCTCACGTGCGTGGCCGCCGCATTCGGAGGAATGGTACTGGTATCAGGTGTGCTTCAGACGGGCTTTCACATTTCAGAGATGAAAGGAGCGATCTTCGGCGCAGCCGGGGGATTCTTCTACGCGATGGTCGTTCTGATCAACAAGTACATGAAGGACATCTCGCCTGTGAACACCACGATAGTTCAGCTCGCACTCGTCTCGCTCATAATGCTGCCGTACTCGGCGGCGACGGGAGCTTTCGCTGCAGTGAAGGTTACGCTTACAGGCATCATCTGCCTGCTCGTGCTGGGTTTCCTGCACACGGGCATCGGATACATAATATACTTCGACGCGGTCAACAGGCTGCCGGCACAGACGGTCGGCATACTGAGCTATATAGATCCGGTCGAGGCCGTGCTGCTTTCGGCATTCCTGCTGAGAGAGCCGGTAACGGCGCAGACGGTCATGGGCGCTGTCATGATACTCGGCGCTGCTGCGGCATCAGAACTTTCGCCGGGCAAAATGGAGATACAGGGGGACAGAGATGACAGACAATGAACTTATGAGGAGACAGCTCGAAAGCCTTTCGGAAGGCGTGGACTGGGATGTGACCATACTGGCCAACGCCGCGGCCCTCTTGTGGGAGGCTCTTGATGATATCAACTGGGCGGGCTTCTATATCATGCGGGGAGGAAGGCTCGAACTGGGACCCTTTCAGGGAAAGACCGCATGTACAGTCATAGAGACCGGCAGGGGCGTATGCGGAACAGCGGCAGCTGAAGACAGGACTCAGCTCGTCCCGGATGTCCATGCGTTCCCGGGACACATAGCCTGCGATTCGGCGAGCAGATCGGAACTGGTCGTTCCGCTCCACAGGAAGGGGGCTCTTTACGGAGTGCTCGACATCGACAGTCCTTCGAAGGGAAGGTTCACGGAGAGCGACCGCAAAGACATCGAAGGCTTCGCGTGCACCCTTGAAGAGGTGCTGGACAGGCTGGAAGCAGACAGATAAACACATATGAAGGGAGAAGGGAAAATGCTTACACTTGAAAGAGCAAAGGAACTCAATGATGCTGCCGTGACCGAGGAACATCTCAGGATACACGCGCTGAACGTCATGGCGGCCATGGGAGCCATGGCCGAGCATTTCGGCGAAGACAAGGAACACTGGATGGCCGTGGGATATCTGCATGACTACGATTACCAGCAGTATCCGGAAGAGCATCTTCAGCACACAGAGCAGCCGCTTCTGGAGGCGGGAGTCGATCCGGAGGATGTGCGCGCGATCATGGCGCACGGATATGGGATCTGCACCGATGTCGAGCCGCTGACTGACATGGAGAAGTCACTCTTTGCCGTGGACGAGCTGACAGGAATAATCCAGGCTTACGGACGTCTCAGGGACGACGGAATAATCGGCATGCAGCCGAAGGGCTTCATGAAGAGGTTCAAGGACAAGAGGTTCGCCGCGAAATGCGACCGCGAGCTCATAAAGAAGGGCTGCGACATGCTGGGCATGGAGGTCCGTGACGTGGCGGAGATCTGCATCAGAGGGATGGAAGAGCATGCCGAAGAAGTCGGTGCGTGACATCAGCTATTCATACGATCCTGATGCGGAGATACCGAATACAGTTACAGTGCTGATCTAAGAAGGAAAAAACGATGAGAAAAACCAAGATAGTATGCACCATGGGACCAAAGGAGTCGGATGATTCCATACTCAATGAACTGGTAAAGGAGATGGATGTTGCCAGGTTCAACTTCTCGCACGGAACCCACGAGAGCCAGCTCGATATGCTCAAAAGGGTGCGCAGGGCCGCGAAAGCCGCCGGAAGACCGATAGCGATGCTGCTCGACACCAAGGGCCCTGAGATAAGAACGGGCCTGCTCAAAGGACACAGCCCGGTCATGCTTGAAAAAGGAAGCTGCGTCACCCTGACACCGATGTACGGAAACACGGATGCAGAAGGCGATGCCTCCCTCATATATACAACGTACGAAGGTCTGGCGGATGACGTAGCCGAGGGAGGAACCATACTTGTGGATGACGGCACGATCGAACTGAAGGCCGGTGAGATCAAAGGAAGTGACGTGCTGTGCACGGTCGTTACCGGAGGCATGCTGGACGAGCGCAAGGGGATCAATCTGCCGGGCGTCAGCGTCGGCCTGCCGGATCTTACGGACAAGGATATCGAGGACATAGCCTTCGGACTTGAGAACGGCTTCGACTTCATCGCGGCCTCGTTTGTAAGAAATGCCGGGACCATCCGCCGGATAAGAGAGATCATAGAGGAGGCCGGCTCAAAAGCGAAGATAATCGCGAAGATAGAATCCCGCGAGGGCATAGACAATCTCGACGAGATAATAGAGGCGGCGGACGGCATCATGGTGGCAAGAGGAGACCTCGGCGTAGAGGTGGAGCCGAAGATGATCCCGCAGCTGCAGCGCGAGATGATAGACAAGGCCAACTCCGGGGGGAAGATCGTCATAACGGCTACCCAGATGCTCGACTCCATGATAAGGAATCCGCGCCCGACAAGGGCTGAGGTGAACGATGTCGCTAACGCGGTATACGAAGGATCGGACGCAGTGATGCTCTCGGGAGAGACTGCGAGCGGGGAATACCCTGTCGAGGCCCTTGCGATGATGGTCTCAATAACGGAGTATACTGAGCAGTTCGCGGATCATCTCAGGGCTATGGACCGGGCGTCCGCTGCGATCTCAGACACTACCTGCGCTGCTGCAGTCACCGCAGCGGAGAGGCTCAGCGCAAGGGCGATCGTCGCGCCTACATCTTCGGGAAGCACAGCGCTGTCGGTGTCGAAATACCGGCCGGGATCCGACATCTTCGCGTTCTCTCCTGACCCTGCCGTCGTAAGGCAGATGATGCTTCTCTGGGGTGTAAGGCCGCATCTCGCTGACAGGGCCGAGTCTACAGATGAGCTGATGGAGGACTGCCTCGAGATAATAAAGGATACCGGTGTTGCCTCGGAAGGGGACATCCTCGTATTCGTGGCGGGTCTGGTATCCGGCAGGCGGAGCTACCAGAGATCCGAAACCAATTCGATGAGGATAATAAAGCTGTGATATACGGGTATTCGCACTTGAATAACTGAAAGTGATAAAGCATAATCATAGGGTAACAATAGGTAACAGAGAGTATTATGGAAGGAGAAATACAATGAATAACAGAAAACACATGAGAGCTGTACTCATGCTCGCGCTGTGCTTCATGCTGACGCTTTGTCTGGCGGGATGCATACAGATACAGCAGCCTGCACAGGATCAGAGCACGGATACACAGACTGAGCAGCCTTCTTCCAACGACAGCACTGCGGCACCTGCGTCCAACGATACAGCCGCACCTGCGAACGACGCGAACGGGGACTATATCGGAGAGGACAAGGCTCTTGAGATCGGTCTCGCAGATGCCGGACTGTCAAAGGATCAGGTAAGCAACGCTTACGCGCACCTTGACTACGATGATGACCGCGGCAGATACGAGTATGAAGTCAATTTCCACCAGGGAACGACAGAATACGACTACGATGTAGATGCCATAACAGGTGAGATCACAGACAAGGACATCGATTACAACGATGACTGATGACCGGCAGGGGAAGAAGGGAACTATGAAAAGCAAGACGAGATCACTTATAACGATCCTGTTTCTGCTTGCCATGCTGGTCTGTGTATGCAGCATCACGGCCTTCGGCGAGGACAGAGGTGTGGAAGTCGTAGCCAACCAGGGGGAGCAAAAGACGGTCACGGAGATCTCCGGAGTCAAAACCGACAGCGCTGATGCCGTTACCGTAAAGGCGAACGGAGAAGGCTCGGACGCATCTGCTGTGATCGGCGGCGATGTTGAATCAGATAAAGGCCACGGACTCGTGATCGAAGCGGACCAGGGCAAAGCAACAGCGGTCATAAACGGCCAGATCGAGACCGAAAATCAGGAAGGCATCGAAGCCAAGGCGGATAACGGCGGAACGATAAATGTCAAAGTCGACGGAGACGTGGAATCGGATGGAGACGCCTCTATCGACGCGGAGGCAATAAACGGATCGAAGATCAGCATCGTTGTAGGCAGTGAAGCTGAAGGCAAGGAAGAAGGTCTTGATCTGAAGGTGTCCGGAGGAAGCAGTATCGATGTCGTGGTAAAGGACAAGATCGAAGGCGATAAGGCAGGCATCGTGACCAACGCCTGCACACCGGACTGCGACGGAACGGTCAACGTAACAGCCTGGAAAATCGTTGTCAGAAAGGACGGCGGGGGCAAGGAGTTCGTTGCGCTCGACCATAACAACGCCATAAACAGTGCCTTCGAAAAGACCATAAAATACATCATCAGGATAAAGAATCCGGAATATATCAGTCTCCCGGGACTCGAAAAGGGAGAGTACGGCTATACTGCTTATGAAGGCGATACGGTAAAGGTCAGGATAAACATACCGGACGGCTACGAACTTGAGCATGCATACTGGGATGACGACGAGGAGCTCGAGCTCATCAAGGGCGATGACGGATTCTGGTACGTCAGGATCCCTAAGGGAGGCGGAGTCACCCTTTCGGTAGAACTCGACGATGACGATGATGACGATGAAGACAGCGGCGAAGGCTACAGGGCAGCATCTCCGAATACAGGAGATAAGGAAGACCTTATTATGTGGTCTGTGGTAATGCTTGCTGCTGTGGCTCTTCTGGCCGGCATGATCAGAAAAAGAGCGCTGAACAGGTAATTTATTGACAAATCGATAAGAAGCGTATAGTATAAGGCGGCGGTGAAAACTGCCGCCTTTTATACTTTTTCACTTCGTACCGGCTGTACAGTTCAGCCCGCGCGTCACTATGGGGGCGTAAAGGTTTCGACAGGTGTGTGGAACGAAGATAAGCGAGCCGTGGCGGTGATCCACGCTAAAAGTACCCGTTTAAAAGAAACGCTAAAACTTCAAACAACTTCGCACTGGCTGCATAATTCAGCCCCGCGCGTCGGCCTCAGGTCACCTGCAGCCTGAGAACCCGGCGTCATCAATGCAGGGACCTCTTGCGTGAGTGCCCGGCAGCGTAAGAGTATCCACGGGATAGCAAACCCCAAGTCTGCCGCATCGGCGAGGGGCGAGTGAAACAACAGCGATCGGCTGCGCTCGGAGAAAGTTTTCCGGAAATGCTCTTGGACGTGGGTTCGACTCCCACCGCTTCCACCAAAAACAGGCCAGATTGAGTAAAATCAGTCTGGCTCTTTATTTGCAAGGGATCCCGCTGTTTTCAAGCACTTCAGCGATTTTTCAAATTCCGATATCCATCAAGCAGCTGATCGGCAGGCTGAAGGATGAAATGCCTAAGGACGCCGTTAGGATGCTGCAGGCGGTATTCCTGTCCAACGGGAAGAGAACTGATGCGGAGATGCTCGATCAGCTCAGGCCGGTGCGCGCAGCCTGGGAGAGATAAACAAGCTATTTCATAGCAGCCAAAGGAGGAATTTATGGGTGAGAACAGAAACAACGACGTTACTTTTGAGATCATGGAGCACATCGGGACTATCGACGTTATCGATGGCGGGGAAGAGAAGTGGACCAAGGAGGTCAACGTGGTCGCATGGAACGGCGGCCAGCCGAAGATCTATGTGAGGGATTGGAACGCCACACATGAGCGCATGAGCCGCGGCATCACCCTGACCGAAGAGCAGGCTATGAAGCTGACCAAGGCCCTTGTTGACAGATACAGAACCAGAGCCAACCAGGAACACGCAGCCCCGGCTCCCATGAGAGACGACATGGCCAGATAATGCTTCCATCATAACGGCGTTGCCGTAATGATGGAAGCATTGATCTACGGAGGCGAGCTCCTCCGATAGAGGCCACAAAGCTACACCATCTGTGATACACTTATGGTGTAGCAGTACATAAAGACAAATTATTAGGTTGGATGAAATAAGATGGCAAAACAGTATGAAATGACACCAAACAAGCCTGCGGATGATGCTGACACAATAGAAGATCTTATACTTACGCCTACATTGCCTGATGAGCAGACTGAGAGCTCTGATTTGCTGTTAGAGGCCGACAGCATCTTTAAGGCTGGTAAAATAACCTTCGATGGAGAAGAAGAAGCTGAGAATAGGATTGCAGAAGCTATGACAGAATATGACAAAGCCATGGATGAAGCTGCAGGCATAGAGTAAGGATAGATATATAAAAATCGGGATTTAAAGGGGTGGATAAGCCATGTATCGCAAAGCAGCTTCCAATGACTGCACACAGGTCTATTCTTTGATCTGTGATATGGAAAACAGAGAACTGCAATTTGATCGGTTTAAGGGCATCTATAATAATCAGCTGTACAGCAGTGACTACTATTGCCTTGTCAGAGAGCAGGATGATCGTGTTATTGGTGTTTTGAATCTGCGGTTTGAGGAACAACTTCACCACGCGGAACGTATTGCAGAAATCATGGAATTTGCAATAGCTTGCGATTTCAGAAATCAGGGAATAGGAAAAGATATGTTTGAGCAAGCCTGCAGAATAGCAAAGGAGTATGGTTGTTCACAAATCGAGGTGGCCTGCAACCAACTACGAAAAGACACGCATCGTTTTTATAATAGAGAAGGAATGCACAATTTTCATTATAAGTTTTCAAAATCGCTTACAGGGAACGATACTCCTGACAATTCAATAGGCAGATAAAGTTTCAGTTTGTATGGAAAAACAAAGAAAGTGAAAATGAATTCAAAACGGATAGGATTTATACTGCTTGGCATAGCCTTGTTGATATCGCTTGGGTTCTGGCTGATAGCATGTCTGTTTGCATGCGGACAGTTGTACAATTTCTATGACCTGAGGCTTTTCCTTTCCGATGCGCCGGTAGCTGTACTCATAATAATTGTGCTGTTTGCCGGGTCCATTGCGTCCTTCGTGGCGGCTATACGGGCAAAGAAAAAGAGTGACTGAATCAATAAAATAAAGGTGAGTTGAAATAGCAGGATCGGAGGAAAATACATGAGGATAGTTGTAATTAACGGCAGCCCGAGAGCAAACGGGAATACAGAAGTGCTGGCGGAAGAATTCATCAGGGGCGCAGTGGAAGCAGGACATGAAACTGAGCTGATCAATCTGAGAGGCAAGAAGGTTGCCGGATGTCTTGGCTGCAAATATTGCCACGAACACGGCGGGGAGTGCGTACAGAAGGATGATATGAAGGGCATTCTTGAGTCGTTGAATCATGCAGATATGGTCGTGTTTGCATCGCCGATATACTGGTTCGACATAACAGCTCAACTCAAAGCTGTAATTGACAGGATGTATGCAAACGGAAAGATCGGATTCCATTTCACGAAGACAGCGCTGATCCTCGACTCCGGTGCGGATCATGTATATGACGCAGCGATCGCTCAGTACAAAGCCATGACGAGCTATCTCAGATGGCAGGATATGGGCATCATCACAGCTCCGAACCTTGCAGATAAGGGAGCAGTCAAGGATACACCTGCAATGGAAGAAGCATATAACCTGGGACTGTCACTTAAATAAAGACTGATAGGAGGATCAAATGGACGTATTACATGCAATTTCAAGCCGCAGATCACATCGAGTATATAAGAAAGATCAGCTGCCGGAGGACGTGCTGTCGGCAATCCTGAAAGCCGGACTTGAGGCGCCAAGCGCAAGAAACAGGCAACCGTGGCATTTTTCTGTTGTACAGAATGCAGAACTGATACAGGAAGTGCATGATGAGGCGGCAAAGAATATGACGGCGGAGACAGGCAGTCCACGCTTCAAAGATCCTGAATTTCAGATCTTTTACCACGCACCTACAGTTGTCTTCATATTTGCCGATAAGGAATTCTACTGGTCGCATGTAGATTCAGGGATCGCAGTGCAAAACATGGCGCTTGCGGCAGAGAGCCTTGGCGTGGGAAGTGTGATCCTTGGTCTGCCGCTTCCGGCGTTTAAGGGCGATAAGGCTGACGAGATGAGAGCTAGACTCGGCTGCCCGGAGGGATATGACTTTGTAGTAGCAATTGCGTTGGGATACGCAAAGGATAATAAAGAGGCGCATGACCTTCGCGAGGAGAATATTAGCAGGGTAGGATAGAAAAGGAATAGGAGATGCTGATCAAACTTAATGTGAATACATCAAAGCATACACAGATGCTGGATATAACGGACAAAGTGCAGAAGGCCGTGTCGGACAGCGGTGTGACAGACGGGTATCATCACTTTGAGGGCAACTCGGCTGCGCATCTTAAGTCCAGCATGATCGGATTCTCAGAACAGATCATAATAGACGAGGGCAGACTTGTGCTCGGAACATGGCAGGGCATCTACTTCTGCGAATATGACGGCCCGCGCAACCGTAAGGTCTATGTCAAAGTGATGGGAGAATAGTAATGCTGCGTCAGCAGATCGACAGCGTCATTATGGCGATCGAACGCGGTACTTATGTGCGTATCGAGCACATGGATGTAAAGACAATACCGCTGATCGATGGTGAACATGGCTTTCGGCCTTTGATATAGTAATAGCAATAAAAGCGATAACAGCGGGGGTAACTACCATGGCGATGAAAAGACTGATAATAGAATTCGGACAGGGCGTGGATATGCACGGCGGTGATCAGAACAACGCTGTGCTTAAGGCCACAAAAGACGCAATTCATCACTGCTGCATGGCAGGGATATCAGAGATATTCGATATAACCGACCGCAAGACGCAGGCTTACATCAAAGCGGATATCTACGCACCGCATCCTGAAGAAGTGGATCCTTCTGTTGTAACGGATTATCTTCACTGGTGGAATGTAGATACCGAAGTGCATCAGGGCGGAGCCAATCCTGAAGGCATAGCCTTGAACGGAAAGCCGAAGACAGAGATAACGATCGCGATCGTTGCTCTGACAGTATATGTAGACGTATGAACGAATCAGAACTGTACAAAGAACTTGGAACACTGACAAAAAACAGAAGCAGCTGGGAGGAGAACATCCCATATGTTGCAACGCTCCTCAGCCATAAGTCTGTAAAGATACAGGCAAAGGCGCTCTGGCTTCTTGGCGAGATGGGTCTTGCATATCCTCTCTCTGTACAGGACTTGGTTGCCCAGATAGTTGCTTTCTTAGACAGCCCTGTGCCGCTTCTGCGGGAGCGTGCGGTCAATGCGCTTGGAAGGATCGGGCGAGGCAGCTATCAAGTGATAGAACCATATTTGGCGAGCATGTTTCGCTTTGCTGCTGACGAGGACGCGAAGGTGCGACTGAGTTTCATATGGGCATCAGAAAACATCGCCACAAATACACATGACATTTACGGGAGCTACATGCCGGTATTCGAGAAGCTTCTGTACGATGAGAATGACAAGGTAAGAATGGAAGCACCGGAGATATTCCGCGTTCTCGGCAAACGCAGCCCGGCGTTCGTCAGACCTTATCTGGAGCAGCTTCGGCAAATATCCGAAACCGACAGTAACGATGTCGTAAGGATCCACTGCCTTGGTGCGATCAAGGCTGCAGAACCGGACTTTGAAGACTTCGATGACGACATCCATGATCCTTGTCTGCGTTTCCAGAAGTAGTAACAGTAAACACATCGCCGTTGGCATACGCTGACGGCTTTTTCTATTGGAACGGGAGGACAAATATAATGCCATATTACACCGAAGAACAGATAAAAACGGCGCGGTCGATGGATCTGCTGACATACCTGCAGAATTACGAGCCAACAGAATTGGTTAAGCAAAAAGGCAATACCTACAGTACCAGGACCCATAGCAGCCTGAAGATATCCAACGGCAAGTGGATGTGGTGGAGCCAGGGCTTCGGCGGAGCATCCGCCCTTGACTATCTGATCAAGGTCAAGGGGCTGAGCTTCACAGATGCGATGGAGTTACTTACTCATGGAGCAGGCTTACTGCCCAATTCTAATACAGAAATAGGCAGTAAACAGATAGAGAAGAGACTGCTCTTGCCAGAGAGATCTGAGACGACAACGGAAATAATCAGGTATCTAACAGGGAGGGGTATCGACAGAAATCTGGTAGAGGCATGCATCAGCAAGGGAGTTCTGTTCGAATCGCAACCGTATCATAACTGTGTGTTCGTCGGCTTTGACGAAAACGGGATCGTCAGATACGCATGCTATCGATCTACGAATGATCTGAATATGATGGGGGATGCCGCCGGCTCCGATAAAAGATATTCCTTCAGGACGAATTCGGAAGGAAGAAAACTTCATGTATTTGAAAGTCCGGTGGATCTTTTGTCGTATATGACGGTCGTTAATTTGCAGACCGGCATATGGCTTGCGGAGCCTATGATATCCCTCGGCGGAGTATATGAGCCGGGCAGGGATCCTGCAAATAGAAAGCTGCCGGTCGCTCTTCAGAACATGCTGGAGACGCATCCGGAGGTGACGAGCATAGCGTTACACCTCGATAATGACACGGCGGGCAGGGCAGCTGCCTGCAGCATAGAAGATCAGCTGAAAACCAAATATAACATCAGAATGGAATTCCCGCCGTACGGAAAAGACTTCAACAATTACCTGATGCATCTCAGACGAAAACAACTGAACTGAAATACCAAACAGGGCTGCGACTTATATCATCGCAGCCCTGCATGTGAAAGGTATTTATGAGGTTGTTGTTATGAAGAAGTTTTGTTGTCCTTGCTTTGACAACTGTAAGATAGCAGTTGTTCCTTAAGCGAACTATAAACATATGCTATACTGATTAAAAAACCGGGGGAAATGGTGGACTGCTATGGTTTCAGACAAAGAACGGGATCTGTTTGAGAGTTTTTTTACTGTACCGGATTACAGTTCGGACGTACAGCTGAAGAAGCTTGTGAATGATGTCTTCAGGAAAAACGCGGAAGCATTCGATCAGGTGCGGAGCTCTTCCAAAGACTATTGTTTGCGCGGGGCAGCTGCAAAGAAAAGAAAGACCGCCATCCTGAACAATATGGAAAGAGCCAGAAAGGAATTCGGGAAGCTGTCTCTCAGATCAGTTGAAGAGAGCTTCACAGAATTCGAGGCTATCTCCTTCGACACATACAAGTATGTTGATGCCGTCGGCAGCCTGACTGCAGGCGCAGCGATCTGGATCCTCGATCAGCTGAAGCTGAACGAAAGACTCTTTGAGGCGTTCGACTTTATGCCGTCTGACTCAATGGAGATATATAGCGCGGACATTCCGTTCGGTATCTTTCATCCGTCATATGAGTTCGAGCTTATACTTTCAGTAGCCCATATGATCATAACCAGAAACGGCGGCCGATGCCTGACCGATGAAGGGAAAAGAAACGAGAACTTCGATAAACTGCTTGGCCTCATCGATCAGGAAAAGCTCGAGCATGCCTGCCGGGTGTTTGAAAAAAAGCAGTGGGACATAATCGGAAGATCGATGAAGCTTGCCGCATTCTATGACGAAGAGGAAAAAAAGATCCTCCGCAAGCTGAAACACAATGCTAATCCGTCACCGCTGATGCTTGTGCAGGAGCCGGTGATGAGCAAAGATGATGCCATGGATCTGGCGGACAGAGGCGATGAGATCCACCAGAACAGGCGATGGATACAGCACGATCTTGCCGAGCACTTCTATATGTCGAGAAAAGAACTGGTGAAGTCTACGGGCAACAGATATGCTGCGGATATACTTCAGGGCTTCACGGTCGATGATCCGTACGAGCTGTGCATGGCGCTCATCCTGCTCCTGGACAACGGCAGTGATGCACCGTGGCTCATGAAGTCCGGCACGACACTCATGATGTATGTATCACGTATGCTGCCGTGGTATCCGTTCTATGATGACGAAGAATTCGACGAAGACTTCGAAGAGACCGGAGATGAAGGTGATGTTGAAGACCTTGAAACGTACGAAGCAAACCGGTTCAACCGCAACGACTGGATCAATCAGCCGGCAGAGCCTGAGCTGATAGATCCTTACCATACACGTCTCGGGAAGAAGAACCTTGCTCAGATAGTATACGAGCTGAGCAACGGAGTGCTGCCTTTCCGTAAGCATCCTTTCGCTAAGGACCGAAAGGAACTGATAGAAAAGGGCATGGATAAATATGTTGCCGACAAGGTCGAGAGCCTGAGCGAGATATTCTTCTTTGATGATTACCAGTCAGGTGCGGTCAACCTCAGAAGAAAGCTGCTTGACAGCATTAAGGCTGATGAGGATGAACCGGCAGATGAGGACGCTGAAGCAGCAAGTGCATCAGCGGAGCCTGAGATCGACACTGCAGCCGAGCTTGAGAAAGCGCGCAAGGAAATAAAAAATCTCCGCAAGGCGCTGAGTGAAGTCAGCCGTGAGGCGGATCAGCAGAGGGCAAAATACGAGCAGGAGCTGAAGACGCTGAGACAGGAGCACAGGGAACTGGCGGATCTCAGAGAGCTCGTCTTCAACAGAGACCGGGACGAGACTGAGGAAAAGACTGAATCAAAGGTCGAGTTCCCGTATGAACCAAAGAAGCGCACAGTCATATTCGGCGGACATGATTCGTTCCTCAAGACACTCAGAAAACTCATACCGGATGCAAAATATATCGATGTGGACAACTACACATTCAGCCCGGAGATAATCCGCAATGCCGATGTCGTGTGGGTGCAGAACAATTACATCTCCCACTCGCAGTACGGAAGGGTGCTGGATATAACAAGGCAGTACGGCATACAGCTGAGATATTTCACATACTCGAGCGCAGAGAAATCCGCGGAGCAGCTTGCGGAAGAGGATCAGAGATAACGCCGAAGGTATAAAAGAATATGGGATACATGCGAGGCCCGGTCAATATGGTCGGGTCTTTTCATTTGGAAAGAAACGGAGGAAACATAATGACGGACGAAAACAGAACTACGATGAGGGTCATTCTCTGCAGACCGGGCGATACGTCTGGACAGCAGGAAAGATCTCTACGAATGTATTGCCAGCATCACCTCCGGCAGCATACGGCAAAGCCTGCTCAAGGACGGAGATATTATACGTTACGACAAGAGCAACGGCGGCTGTCATATCTGTATTTACGTGGGCGGCAAGATCAAGCAGGCCGGTTATGACAACTTCTACCCGCGAACCAATTCTGTGGGAAACAAGCTAAATATCAAGGGCAAGACCCTGATCAGAGTCTACCGTGCAAAAGGCTAACAACGAACGACAACCCTGGGTGCCAGTTCAGCATTCAGGGTGCTTTTTTAATTTGTACGCTTTTGAGGGTAAATGATTACCCGATAGCCAAAAAACCTTCGAAATAGCGACTTTAGCAGTTTATAAGACAACTGCATTAAGGTAAAATATATATGAAATACTAACCAAGAGAAACGGAGTGTTTTTATGTCTAAAACTAGGTTGCAACTTACTTGGTATAACAAGAACAAAGCTCTTATCCCAACTGAAACGGGGAAGTATGGATATATTTGGGTAGAGCCTTCTGATCCAAGGTATTGTGAAACCCATACTCTCATTTATGATGAGTATATATGTGGTAAAGCAGATAGACCAACTTGATATCATAGCTCATCAGTCATTCCAGGAATTGCTTGAAGCGGAAAACGTGTTAGTTCAGTTTGGTTTAGAGGAAGCTGTTTCGGAAACAGATGGCGCGAGGATCAGAGAAGCTGTCAGAAGAGTGACTCAGCCTGATTCAGAAGGAACAGATTCAGGCAGTTACCCTGAAACAATAATAGGAGAACCCTTTACCGCAAATGAGCAAAGCGATACGTTTAACGCTTATTCGGGAACGATGGGAACGAATGCAGTGCCGGATCATCAAGTTGAGGGGCAGTCACAGACTGTTGAATTCCGATCAATAAGTGATGATGGTCAGGATGAAGAGCCTCCAAGGTTTGATCCAATAACTATTACAAGGAATCCAAGCTTTGAGGATGTTGAATACTTTTTCCCAGTTACAAATATCCGGTTAGAACAGCCGCCGATTGACTTATCTGAAATAGATGAGGGGACTATTGAAGCTGCTGCGCGAAGGGTCACATCTACAGGAGATATTCTGTATCGAAAAGAGATCGTTGCTGCACTTGGTGGAAGGTTAAGAGCTGTAGATACAGAGAGCGCTGAAATAGACTCAATACATATTGAAAATGATGAAGCGAAGACGGCACTCACAAGGCTTGTTATCAATCTGCAATTGGTTCCGAAAAACAACGCAACCGCAAGAATTGTAGAAAACTATTTGGTTCCAAAATTCATGTCAAAGGTAAGCTTTGCTGAATGGACTGTAAAAGCCCTTGACTCTGCAAGAATACAGCTTCAGGAGATGGTTAGCGCTTATATCTCAGGTGTTCTTAGAAGCACCAGAGAAATACCATCGGTGCATCCGAAGAAAATGGCGTTAAGCGGATATATGCTGCCATTAGGAGAGCGTGTGTATGAACCGATTGAAAGACAAGATCAGTTCGTCAGAGGGCGTATCTATTCAGGTTGGTTTAAATCACTGTTTGAGGAGGAATACTTCGACTCATATAGTGGAGAATACGAGCTTGCAAGATTACTTAACCTTTCTCCAAATATAGTCTGGTGGCACAGACTACACCCACAAGACGGTGCTTATATCTATTACAACGCAAGAGACAGGTATTTCCCTGATTTTGTTGCACTCGACGATGAGGGTATCCATTGGATAATAGAAGGCAAAGACTTACGTGGTAGAGACGATGCGAAGGTTCAGGCCAAAAGAACTGCTGCCGAAAGTTTGGTAAGGCGATTATCTGCAGAAGAAGAGTACGAAGGGGAATACTGGGGGTATATGATCGCCTACGAGGATGATATAGCACGATCCGACTCCTGGAATGATCTTAAGGCTCTTGCACAGCCTGTAAGCAATAAAATATAGATAATGGTAAAAGAATCACTGGTGTAGCTGCTAATCCAGCATGACCAAGAACTGATCTCATTGCGTGTCACGCGACTGCCATATAGAATGTCATTTAATGACAAAAAGAAAGGGGATCCCGGAGAGCCTCTTCCTTGGCCGGTAGTCGTCTCTTCGGAATCCATGGTTTAAAACCGTGGTAATCATAACAGACTACGCAAAAGAGTACAACGAAGAGAAGCATATTTTTAGTAAAGAGCAATGAAGACCCGAGGTGCCCGATCTGCGGAGGACGGCTTGAAAAGAAAGACTGGGTGAAACGGGTCAGCAAAGAGATCGGCGGAAACAG
>Ga0256405_10004328_pt1 | contig 26853 bp, 17 predicted proteins | sample RumenRJG_02DNA_FD_189096 | JGI IMG/M metagenome (GOLD analysis project Ga0256405, IMG submission 189096) | Bovine rumen microbial communities from Lethbridge, Alberta, Canada - RJG_02 | ecosystem: Host-associated > Mammals > Digestive system > Stomach > Rumen | place: Canada: Alberta... | reverse complement strand
CCGCGTAGGAGAACGTCAGTGTCACGAAGGTCGGCCGTTCCGGGTCGGCGTACTTGGAACGCAGCATGGAGGCCTCGCGGTTGTTTCCGCTGGCCTCTCCGTACAGGGCGAAGGTAATCGCGTCGAAAATGGTCGTCTTCCCCGCGCCGGTATCGCCGGTGATGAGGTACAGTCCGCTCTTCCCCAGCTTCTCAAAGTCGATGGTCTCCTCCCCCGCATAGGGGCCGAAGGCCGACATGATCAGATTCAGCGGTCTCATGTTCTCTCCTCCCAGATGTTCTCGATCAGCGCCGTAACATAAGCCGTCTGTTCTTCCGACAGCGGTGTTCCGTTCTGTTTTTCATACAGCTCGCCGAAGAGTTCAAGCGGGCTCTTCCGCTCCACTTCTTCCGCGCCTCCGACCGGGTTCAGGCTTCTGGTCCGTTGGTTGTCATAGCTCAGCTTCATCACGTTCGGATAAATCACCCGAAGCCGGTTCATGGCCTCCGGGATCTCCTCCGCGTCCGTCAGGATGATGTGAAGATAGTCCTCCACCGCCGTCCCGACGTAGTTCGGTCTCGCCGTCAGCTCCATATAGCCGCCGCGGAGGACTCTCATGTCGTGCTTCGGAACCAGTGGAACCGTCCGGATCTGCAGCGTTCCTTTTTCCGCCAGTTCGGCTACCGTCACCGACTTGATATGCTCGGCTTCCGAGAAAGAGTACTTCAGCGGTGTCCCGCAGTAGCGGATTCTCTCGGAATCGATGTTCTGCGGGCCGTGGATGTGTCCGAGCGCCACATAGTCAAAGTCGTCAAAGACCTGCGCGTCCACATTGTCAGATCCGCCCACTGAGGTCTCTTCCGACTCTGAGCGCGTCGCCCCCGTCACAAACTGGTGGGTTACCAGCACGTTCCGGGACGAGCGGTCTACCCCCATCTTCCGGATCGCCGTGCGAACGGCATCGGTGTAGCTCTCGATTCCCTCATCCGGGAAGTAGCGGCGCACGTGGGTCGGCTTGATGAACGGCAGCATGTAGATGCAGACCGGTCCGTACCGATCCTCCAGCACAACCGGCTCCACCTCCCCGTGATAGACCGGGGACAGATGCACGCCGCTCCGGTCCAGAAGCCGGGAGCCGAACGCGATTCTCTCCGGAGAGTCGTGGTTCCCGCTGATGACGAAGATCTGAAGATCCTTTCTTGCGAGATTGTACAGGAAGTCGTCAAACAGCTGCACGGCTTCGGCCGGCGGAACGGGCTTGTCGTAAATGTCGCCCGCCAGGATCACCGCATCCGGTTCCTCCCGGTCGATGATGTCCAGGATTTTTTTCAGAATATCCCGCTGGTCTTCCAGCATGCTGAATTCGTTGACCCGCTTTCCCAGATGCAGGTCTGAGAGATGAATCAGTTTCAATGGCTTACTCTCCTTCGTAAAATTGATCTCCGTTCCGCCGGAACTGGTGGAATAACTGGGGGATTCCCGTTATTTCGCTCCGCAGGCCGACACCGCATCGGCACAGCAGGAATGATGAATGCGAAAAAGCTCTGCTTCAGTCCTCAGATACATAAATTGCTTGTAACTGTTTCAGAATGGTCTCCTTCGTCTTTCCTCGGATATTCAGTTGTTTCAGGTCGATCTCTTCTTCTGTCATTCTCTCCAGAAAGACCTGCATATCCTTTCTCACTGTTTTCGGAACAGTCGAGAGAGGTTTCTGACTTTCATCCAACAGCTCTGTCAACCGGAAAACATCATTTTTGTGTTTTCGAATATTTCTGCTATCAACCCGTTCGCCAGCTTTTTTTCTGTCAGACAAATCCAGCCATGCCTTGGCCTTGAACGGGATCAGGAATGGCACGTCCAGAATTGTAACTTCTGATACTCTGACTCTTCCCTGTTTTAAGAACTCGTAGTATGCATCTTCCAGAAGGATGGCAGACAGACTTGATATTTCCTCGTCAACAGGGATAGGGGTAAGCAGAACATCATCCGGTAACGTAATGATGTCAGGCTTTCTGCTAAAAAGCTCGATCATCATTGGATAATCTCGTAACTTTGGATTGGTAAAACGGTAGAATTGTGGATTCCCTGTACTTTTATTTCGATGCTCATATCCGGCTGAAACCACGAAATCCCAGAATCGGGTCGCAAATTCGACATCTACTGCCTCAACGATCAGTACAAGATCAAGATCTTTGGTTGCCCGAAAATCTACACCTCTGTCAGCCATCAGAATATCGCAGGCTGTTCCCCCGATGATGGCATATTGATCTTCATAGTCTCTGAACCATTCTCTAAAGCTGTCAAGTCCTCTTACCATCTATCGTTCTCCATACATCTGAAAGCATTTCTTCAACAGCTTCCTCAACGCGCTCATCTTTGTCTGTGCTCAGTGAAATGGCCAGAGAAAGCCTGTCCACACAACGTCCGCCGGTCAGTATGTTTGGATTATATCTCCATAATTCTACTGCACACTGATCTTCCGTGCTGTTGAGTTTTTTGGATGCTGTCTTTTCCCAGGATGTCACACTCCCTGCAGCAAAGCATTCAACTCCAGCCGGATTGATCATAGAATATTCTGACAATGCAGAGTACCCGCTCATCAGTAGGTTTTCTTTAATTTCTGCTTTGGGAACATAGATCGTTCGTTTAACCGGGTTATTCATATATTTTTCTGCATCATCAAACAGCTCTTTCGCTGTCCTGTCTGAGATGATTAGTTTCTGTACGCCATCCTTCTGCGTTCGGATGAGGCCCATATCTTCAAGCTGTCTTGAAGCTCTGGATATGGATGTGGCTGTAAAACCAAGATCCCTCGAAGCTGTACTCGCAGGCATTTCTCCACATCCTCGGTAAATAAAGTACAGCAGAAGCACTTGGGCCGAGGGCAGCATGCTTATCATATTCTGTTTTTCGCTGTCACCACGTTCCTGAAGGTAAACAGCCATAAACGGAAGATAGATCTGTTTCCCATCTACAACAAACGGAATATGCTCACGCAGAAGGTATTCCTTTTGCCGATAACTCAGATGCTCCGGAATCAGGACCGTCGGCGCTTCCTCTGTCCTTGAAATCCACCCAAGATGTTTTTTTATTGCTTTTACATCTTCAAGCTCGTCTTTTGGATAAGCGAAAACTGCCGCTTTGCCATCCAATCTGACTTTCTGCATTCTGTAGCGGCTTTGGATATAGTTTGGCATGGATTTGGGTTGGTCATTCAGGTAAACCGTTCGAACCCCCAAAACCTGATTTAAATAATCCATCACATCACCTTCTTAACTTTATTTTGTATTATAACTCTACTTATGTTATAATACAATAAAAAGTTAAGAATCTTCAAATCTGTTTTAAGGCTTATCACTTCCACCCTGACACTGCATCAGCGCACCATGTCCGGGCAGAGGTCCGCGAGTTTTCGCGCCCCGACCATGTACATGGCCCCGGTAAACTCTTCGCGCAGCTTTTCGACATAGGTCTCGATCCCTTCCGCGTCTCCGCCGAACCACGCCACCGCAAAGGGTCTGCAGATCATGACCGCGTCCGCGCCGAGGGCGAGCGCCTTCACCATGTCCGATCCGTGCCGGATCCCGCCGTCGACGATGATCTTTGTCTGTCCCTTCACCGCCCGGGCAATCTCGGGGAGCACCTCTGCCGTCGAGGGGACATCCGGCAGTACACGGCCGCCGTGGTTCGAGACGATAATGCCGTCCGCCCCGGCCTCCACGGCCTTCAGTGCCGCCTTTGCCGTCATGATGCCCTTTATCAGAAACGGTTTCTTCGTACAGGACTTCAGGAACTTCAGATCCTCCACGGTCTTCGAGCCCGGCCCCTCGCCCTTGAATCTCCAGTGGCTGAGTCCGGCGCTGTCCACCACCACACAGGTCGCCAGCGTTCCGCTCGACTCAAAGCGTTCAATCTTCTCGCAGATCTGTGCATTCGGCAGGGGGTTGAACACCGGGATCACACAATCCGGATGTTCCGCAACGGCCTCAAGCGCCCCCACGACGGTCTTCTCGACGATGCCGTCCCCGAAGCAGTCGACGATACCGGTCTCGGCACAGGCGCGGATCATTGCGGCATTGAACCCGACGGTAACGTCTTCCCTGCTGTACTGGGTCATGGAGCCGATCGGCCCGGTCAGAATCGGCAGGCTGAAGCGGTGTCCGAACAGGTCCATTTGGGTGTCGACCGCCGTGTCAGGCGCAAAGGTGTCGACATTCAGGCGGATCGCCTTCCAGCCCTTCCAGTTTTCGTGCGCGCCGTTTCCGGGCGCCTTGGATCCCGGACCGGGCAGGGTATTCCCGCAGCCGAGTCCGTTGCACTCCGGACATACCTTGCAGTTGAGAATGGTCTTTCTTGCGTTTTCCAGTACTTCCTGATAAGTCATGATCATCACCCTTTTTCAATAATACCTGGCAGGCGTACTGCAGCATATAGCGGGATGTTTGTCAGCCAATCCTGCTCTCTGTAATCGGACATTGAAATCCGATAAGCTTTTGCATCAGGATAATCCAGACAAAACTGCCGAAGAGATTTTGAACGCAGGTTTTCCTCTGCCTTCACTTCGATCGGTGCAAGGAAGTTTTCACCCTGCATAAGGAAATCAAGTTCCAATTTGGAGCTCTCGCTGTCATAATAGAAAATACCTGTTTCGGCGCTGCAGATCAGCTGTTCATATACATATTGCTCCGTGAAGGTCCCCCTGTATTCCTCGAAGACATTGCTTTTCAGAAGTATTTCGGAAATCGGTGCGTCAACCTGTGCACCCATCAAACCATGATCGACAGTAAACAGTTTAAAAGCAGAGAAATCTTCATAGAACTTCAACGGCAATCCGGCTTTTCTGACTCTGGGCACCTTATAAACAATTCCCGCATCTACCAGCCATTCGATCGCGAGTTCGAAATCCTTTGCGCGAGCCCCTTTCTGTATATCAGCGTAGACGAACTTTTTGTTGCTCTTTGCAAGCTGCTGCGGAATGGAATTCCATACCTGATGAATTCTTCCCAGGATCTGAGGATCTGCATGTTTCGAAATATCCAGCGCATAGTCTGAAAGAATTTGTTTTTGAATGTTACGTAAAGACTTATAGTCTTTACCGTCAACTGCACCCTGGACTACTTCAGGCATACCACCTGTAAAATAGTACTCCCTTAGTGAATCAACAAAAACAGATCGGAGGCTTGCAAGATCTGCCAGCGGGTCCATTATCAGGCGCACATAACTGCTCTCCCCGAGTCTGGCACGTACGAATTCTGCGAACGAAAGAGGATACAGCGTCAGTTCATCCACTTTACCCACCGGAAAAGAAACGCCTTTATGGATGGCCAGTCCCAGCAATGAACCCGCAACGACAATATGATACTGTGGTGCATCCTCGCAAAAATATTTTAAAGCCGCAAGTGCTTTCGGTGCATCTCCCACCTCATCGATAAAGATGAGCGTTCTTCCCGGCACAATTGTCTGTCCGCTTAGCACCTCCATGTCGGAGATAATACGCTCAATTCGAAATCCGCGCTCGAATATCTCACGTACACGAGGATCTTTATCTGCATTCAGCACCACAAAATTATCAAATTCGTGGTTCCCGAAATCCTTGATAAGATATGTTTTTCCAACCTGACGTGCCCCTTTGACAACGAGAGGTTTTCGATCAGGTTTTTCTTTCCATTCCAGCAATTTCTGATAAAGATCACGTTGCATAGACGCTTTTTCCCCCCCGGTTTTCCACCATTTTTATTCGTATGGTTTGAAGTCGGCAATTTCATTATATCGTTCACCGGCGAGTATGTCAACACAAACAGGAACGAACATTTTCCTGTTTCTTACACAAATCGGAACGAATATGCTCTATGTCTCTCCGGGCGGATCGACGGTAAAAATCTTCCGTCGTCGCTTGCTTTTCATATTTCTCTCTGCTATACTTTTCAAAAAAACGAAAGGTGGTTTTCCTATGGCAGCAGGTGATAATCAGAAGCTGAAAATGCTCTATCTGGAGCAGATTTTTAAAGAGACAGACAAACAGAATGCACTGACCTTAGAGCAAATCACCAACAAGCTCAATGCCTGCGAGGTTAATGTCACCGACAAAACACTTCGTCAGGATATCGGAGAACTCGAAATATTCGGTTTTGAAATTGAGCGCTTTAACAGCGGCCGCCAGGTTTATTATTATCTGAAGAACAACGATTTCCGCCTCGGCGAGCTGAAGCTGCTGATCGACGCCGTCCAGTCCTCCCGCTTTATTACAGTCGCCCAGTCAAAGGCACTGATCGAAAAGATCAACGGTCTTGCCAGCAAATATCAGAAGCAGCGTCTGAACCAGCAGCTTTCCTACCAGGACCGCGTCAAGGCCGAGAGTGAAGGCTTTTTCGAGGTTGTCGACCGCCTCCACCAGGCCATTTCTTCGAAGAACCAGGTCCGTTTTCAGTACAACAAATGGAGTCCGCAGAAAAAGCTGATCCCCAAGCACAAAGACAAGTGGTATCAGGTCAGTCCCCTCGGCCTCATCTGGGACGCGGAGAACTATTACCTGGTCGCCTATAACTCCGATCCGGACCGCAACTGCATCTGTCACTACCGCGTGGATAAGATTGATAAGCTGATGGTCATGACCTTCAAGAATGACAAGATCGAAGAGTACCGCGGTTTTAAGCCCTCAGAATACTCCAAGCGGCTGTTCGGCATGTTTGGTGGGCCGGAAGAACGTGTAACCATACGCGTTTCCGATGATCTCGTCGGCGTCTTCATCGACCGCTTCGGGAAAAACATTCCCATCATCCCCTGCAAGGATTCACCGGGGACGTCGGATGTGGTCATCACGGTTTTCAACAGCCGTCCCTTCCTGACCTGGGTTCTGTCCCTCGGTCCCGGTGCAACGGTTATCTCTCCCGCACATGTCGTCTCTGCCATGCAGAATCTTCTGATCAACGCCGCTGAGCAGTATGACATCCACTCATCCTCCGGGGACCAGTCTTCCATCTGATTTCTCACCAACGGACCGCTTCACAGTGGTCCGTTCCGCTTCCTGCACTTCCGCCGAGGCATACTTCGCAATTTCAGGGTATACCCGTAATACTCTCTGGCAGTGTGATCTCCTTCAGAGCTGTACATCCCTCGAATGCATGGGCATGGATTTCTCTCAGCGTCTCGGGCAATTCCACTTCTTCCAACTGTGTGCAGCCGGAAAACGCACAGCTGCCAAGGCTTCTTAATCCGTCAGGAAGTCTGATTGTACGGATGCCGCTTTCAGAAAACGCGCCTCCCCATGTCCATCGGTGCCAGTTCCTGCGCCTGTCATCTTCAATTTCTGTTAACGTACATGGCAGCTGCACTTCTTCCAACGAAGAGCATCCGCAGAAAGCCCCTCCTCCAATTGTTTTCACACCGGAAGGGATCCTGATTTTTTTGAGCATGCTGCAACCACTGAAGAGGCATTCCGGAATCCGATCCATGCGGTCAGGAAGCTCTGCATACTCCAGGCTGCAGCAGTCGGCGAAAGCACTCTCACCGATCTTTGTTACGTTCCGGGGGATCTTAATCCCGGTAATATGCGAATTGTAAAATGCTGCTGCACCTATTCTCTGCAGGCTCTCGGGAAGCGTAATCCCGGAAAGACTTTCGCAGGATCTGAATGCTTCGTCTCCTATTTCTGTCAGATTGTTTGAAAGGAGCACTTTTCTCAGGTTTCTGCAGTTCTCGAAAGCACCACGTTTTATGATCCTCACGCTGTCAGGGATCACGACGCTTTTCACACTTCTGCAGCCGGCAAAAGCATTTCGGCCAATCTGCGTCACGCCATCCGGGATTACGAGGTCTTCGACCAGGACGCCTTTCAGGTAGAGATTTCCTCTCGATTCAAAATGATCAAACACATTACCCTCGTCGTCGATATCCATATTGCACCAGGATGCCAGATCACTGATATAAACGCCCTGTACCTCATTCCAGTAATCAAATGCATTCCATTCAATTTTTTTCAGGCTCTGTGGCAAGGTCACCTTTTCAAGCTTTGTGCACGGTGCAAAAATGCCCCTGTCCAATATCTCCACGCCTTCGGGGACCGTCACACTGCGGATCGAGTCATTTCCCCGGGAGTATGTACCGCTGCGGTCAACAAACGCATCAGGTCGAATACGTGTTACCCCTTTGGGAATAACGACATCACCTCCCGGTCCGATATATTGTTCGAGCACTCCATTTACAATCACAAAATCATCGGATGTACCCATCATAACCCTCCTCCGGATCAGATCCCCGCTCCTGAAGCGTCCCGATCCAGGAGCGCTTAACTGGGGGAATAACTGGTGGAATTACATCATTTCCAGCAAAGCGCCTCTGAGCAGGGCTGCCTGTTCCCGGCCGCTGTCTGCCGGCTGGATCTAAGCCGCCTTCAGGCACGCGGTCTCCATAAGCGCTTTCGCAATCTGGTGCGCAATCACCATCCTGAAGTTCTTAAACTCCCTGAGCTCTTCCATTTCGGCCTCTGTGAACTCTTCAGACGCATTGACTTTCTTCAGGACTTCGTCAAACTCCTCTTTCCACTCCATCTCCGTCCAGTGCTCAACCGGGTTCGACGCTTCGTAGTCAGGGTTCTTCATGATTTTCATGCAGAAATCCATAACCTGACGGTTGCGCGCATTGTCCTCAATATATCTTCCTCTGAACACCAGATTGATCACCTGCCGGATCGGCCGGAGTACATAGAACCAGAAAAACAGCCTCAGCTTCCGGAAAAATCTTTTTAGCATATGGAACCCCTCCTCTTTCACTTACGCGGCCTTCTCACCGGTCCTGGCCATAAAGTCAGCCATCAGCGCGGCGAAGCGGACGGAGGCTTCCTCGTCGATACAGATCTGGTTCATGTTCTGAGTGTTCATTTCTCTTCTCCTTTTCTCTGCGCCTTGTCGGCTGCGTTTCTTTCCTGTTTTCTGAGTCCATTATAGATCAGATCGACGGTAGAAATTTACCGTTTTAAAATCTTCTCCGTCAACACTTCCACCAAAAGTGGACCGCCTTTCGGCGGTCCGTCTTGTTTCTCTTCAATTTATGATTGTATCGTTTCTCTGAGCTTCTCCCAGACCTTCACCATGGCGAAGGTGTCCAGTCCGCAATACTTCAGCAGGTTTTCCCGGCAGGCCTGCAGCTCTTCTTCCGTCATGTTCTCCATTGCGGCAAACGCGGCCGAAGCCTCTGTGCCGTTGTGCACGCCTTCGAGATTGTGATAGTTCAGCGCCGGATCATCCGGAAACAGCGCCGGCAGCACATACTTGATGGAATACGAACCTTCCATGGCCCTTGTGTAGTACTGTTTCTTCTGAAACGGAACCATCAGGTCCTGTATATGGTCATGGATATCCATCAGATGGTCCGAGAGGTCCGGATACAGACCGGCCAGCTCCCGGATTCTGGTCTTCTCAAAAGTCATGTTATAGGCCAGGGTGCAGACGCCTCTCGGAATATCCCGGCAGAGCTGCTCGGCAAGCTTCCGCCTCGGGTCTTCTCCCGGCCGGGCCAGATACTCCTTATGCTGCAGAGCCTCTCCTTCCCCTTCGATCAGGTGCAGAGAATACTGAAAAACAATCTGATCATAGGGGCTGGAGTTTTCATACAGCGGCACCGCCGGCTGGAAAGACTCGAAGTCCAGGAAATACAGCGGATAAGAAAGGCCGGAGAGGAAGCTCCGGATACTTGCCCGATCAATCTGATCGGGCAGCTCCGCCAGCGCATGGGAAATCTGAAGGCGCTGGCCGTCGTTCAGCTTTGCCTCCGACGCCAGTTCCTCAAATGAAATGACTCCCTGATTATAATACTTGAACTTGGTCCTCTTCTGCATGCCGGAGACATCAAAGACGTTGGGCACCGGAAGATGTTCCGTGCAGTGATGCCAGAATCCGCAGTCATATGGATCGGAGCAGTGCGGCCCGATATCGTCTCCCGGTTCATCCGGATTCAGAATGGTCTGTTTCAGGAAAGCTGTTCTGGCCTCAACATCGCCCTGCATGGCACGGACCTGATCGGTCAGGTCCTCGATTTTGAAGAGCTTCTCAATCTCCAGTTCTTTTCCGCGCACGTAACTGCGGTCCAGATGGACCAGGCAGGCTTTCGTGACAGTAAAGCCGAGATGCTCCAGCACATACATCTGGTAAGCCACATCATGGTAATAGATCTCATGCACCGAAGTGGAGCTCTTTACTTCATAGAGCTCTGCTTTTCCGTCCGGCAGATTCCGTAGAATATCCACACTGCAGAACATTCCGTCATAGGCGAAAGATGCTTCCGCGATGTTTTCCACACAATCTGCAAGCAGGCGGTCCGTCTCGGCGATCATCTCGGTGAGATCGCCGTAGGGCACTTCCCGGAATTCTCCGAAAAGTCCCATCGCCAGATCCCCGACGGCCAGTCCGGTCTCAAGGACATTCTGGTCCATGACGGAGTCGTCAAAGAGTTCCGGACGATGCTTCTTCAGCCAGAGCATCTTCGGGCACTGCACGCCGGAGCAGTACAGAGATTTGGATAGATTGGTGGACATAGGCAATGCCCCCTCCTTAGCTTCGTTTTCTCTTCACAACCTTGCCAACTTTGATTCCGCGGTAATCCATGAGATCCGCCTCTTGTTTCTCTTCAGAACCTGTGGCCACATTTTCCTTGACATTCTCTTCCGCATAATCCGGTATGGTGCGATCTACAACCAATGTGAGACTTGAGAGCGCTCTGGTAAAAGCAATGTATTTCTCATTTTTATTCATCCCGTTGGGAACAACAAACACATTGTCAAATTCAACGCCTTTCACCTCATCCACATAGGCAAGTGTGATTCTTCCGTTTCCTATTTCATTGCCTAATGCATTGCTGATCTTTTTGGGCAGCTTCTCTCCGTCCAGATATTTCTGTTTTTCGACCGCCCGCGGCAGAATGATCGCAACCCGGTCATCACGAAGTGTCAACTTTCCAAGGGCCTCTGCAAAGTGGCTGCGGTCAATTTCTTTCACCTTTCTACCATCTGTGCCTGTTTGGGCCACTGTCATATGGAACGTATCATTGCAATACTGCGTGATCTGGTTCGTGTTCCGATAGTTCTCATTGAGCTCATATTGTTTGGCAGTAGGCAGCAATTCTCTTACCTGAGTCCAGTCTTCTATTCCTCGTTCTTTTCTTAAGAGTTGATTGGTATCTCCATAGATATTAAACACCGCGCTGCGATCATTGATATCTCGAATTAGCTTATATTCATTCTTTGCCAAGTCCTGGCCTTCATCTATACAGATCAAATGATCCGTTCCTGTCGGTCGTCCATAATACCGCATTGCAAATTTCAATCGCAGATAAAGGTCGAACCGGTAAGTTCCGTGAGGCATCGAAAATTGCCGTCCATGTGTGGCAGCTAGTTCGCGAATTGTCCTTTCCATTGCGGTGTCATAGCAACTATCATATATTTTCTTTGCATTAAGTGCCGCAATCTCATTCCGTATCTCACTGTATTGAACTTGCAGCTCTGGCGATACTCGTCTCTCTCGGGAACTGCTCATCACCACTTCTGCCTTCTGTAGGCTTTCCAGTATTTCTTTTTGACTAAGTAAATCCGTTTCCAGTTTTCTCTTTACTAGGCGCACAGCTTGCTTATGCTCCTCAATCGTTTCAACGCTTCCTTCAAGTTCTTCAAAGAAAGCATCTGTATCTTCCGACGCCAAAGCTTCCGAAGAAGATTCCTTCCGTGCATGCAGTTTTGATAACATTCTCTTTCGGATGGCTTGAAGCAGTTTTTGCTGCTCTAATTCTTTTTTGTACTCAGCCAGTCTATTCTGCTCGTTTCTCCACGTTTTTCTGCAGGGCAGAACTCGTTCCCGATATAATTCCAGATCGGGAAGCATTGGTTTTAGCGCATTTAAGAAGTTCGGGAATGTGTCGGCCTGTACCATGCTCACTCTCTGCGTTTGGAGGATTTGCTCCATTTCAGCCAATTCTCGCTGAAGCATTTCCAGCTTCTCATTTACGCTTGCCGTTTCTTCCTGCAGCTGCTTGGTTCTCTGTTTTGCTTCACTTGTTCGCTTTATCTGAGAACCCAGACGATCAGACCGTTCAGAGATTCCTTCCACAAGAGCGCTGACCGTCTGCATGATGCTTACCAATTTCTCTGGTAGCTCCAGTTTGCTAAGTGCCTCCTGTGTCTTATGAACCAGTTGCAGGTTTTGTTCTGCATCTTCTCTTTCTGTGCGGTTGCGATCAATCTCGTTTTGAAGCGCAGCCATTTTTTCCTGCTTTCTCGTAACCAGAATCCGACGTTCCAATGAACGGTATTCTTCTCTTTTTTCTTCTACTGCTCTGCTGTACTCTTCGAAGCGTTTCCGGAGTTTTTCCTCCTCCTGCAAAAGAGCAGCCATCAAGAAAGATTTTGTTTCCTGCATCTGATTGTCTAATTCGTCAATCAGTACCCGCTCATCATCTCTCTGGTTTTTTAGCCTCTCCTCATATCGTTCCATGGCCTGTGCCATAGTCTGTATTTCTATCTGCTTTGCTTCCAGAACTCCAGACGCCTGCTTCATTGCACTTTCAGCAGTGGCCCGTACGATTTCTTCCTGTTTTAATTCTGCTTCCCGGCAGTTTCGTTCCTGTCTTTCAATTAAGCTCACCAGACCATTTATGGCCTTCTTTCCGATGCGGTCTGCCCCTTCATGGTTCGATATAAGCTGATTTAATTCATCCGTTGCGTTTTTGCATTCCCTGGAGGTTGTTTCGGTAAGCTGCTGACGATCTTTATCCACCATCAGCCGGATATTGTTGTTCCGTTCTTTCAGTTTTTCCAGATTCTGTTCTGCTCGACGATATTCTGACTCTTTTTGATTTATCTCTTCCCCTATCCGGCTGACTTCTCGCTGAAGCGACTGAACCATCTCCGCTCCGGTGTCTCCGAAAGTGTCTTTTCTCTTCAACTGGATGTGTTCCGCACAATCTCCAAGCCTATTCCACAGGCTTTCAAATCTCGATAGTTGCTCTTCATAAGCCTCTGTCAGCCTAAACAGGAAGATATCTGAATAGAGATAACGAACCACTTCTTTATCCAAGGTCATCTCATCTGCCAGGCGAAGTGTTCCCGCAAGATTGGTATCATATTCCCGCAACAACCGTCTGTAGTATTCTTCCACAGAATAACGTGGAATCATACCCAGCTGGAGGCTCGCCGCAAGTCCATTGATATGGGTATTGAAGTTGCTATTCGGCGTCAGGATCACAGTACTTCCCGCATCAAAATGGCGGCTGTCATCTTGTTTCAGGAAGGACAGGCGATGTAGCAAAACCATGGTTTTTCCAGATCCTGCGCAGCCTTGAACAATCAAATCTGTATCAAATGGTTCGTCGATAATCTGATTTTGGTTCTCTTGTATGGTCGAGATGATATCAACCAGTTGATGGTGCCGTTTACGCTGTTTCAGTACCTCGCGCAAAAAGGGGTCCGTAATGCCATGCTGGAAGAGAAAATCTTCATCGGATTGTTCCAAATAGCTGTAAAGCACCTGCCGTTCGATGTCGAATTCTCTGCGTCGTCTGACCTTCCATTTCTTTCTCTCCAGCGTTATCTCGGTAGTGCGGTAATTCGCGAGATCACGTCCAAGTTTACTGAGAGAAGAATCGACTCTCGGTACTCCTTCCATTGCAATCTCGTTGAGCCCAAGATAATAAGTTCGTGTTTCATCTCCTGCTATGAGGTCTACCCGCGTCTTATAAGGTTGCGGCTTAAAGGCATCTATCTGCGCAACTCTATTATGCCAATCTGCACTGCGGCGCTTTGCATCTTTCAGATTACCATCATCATAATAATATGTTGTTGCATAGCGCTCAACATAACCCGGTTGTGATTTGATTGCACGTATCTGTCGGTCCAAACCATCTTCTACGCTTTGCAGATGGCCCCTCTCGTCCAGAAATTCCTGCCCGGAAGTAATGGGAGCGATATTACCTGTGTCATCAACGATAGTCGCTGCAACACGTCCATCGGTCGCAATAAGCTGAAAGTCCTGTTCCGCAAGATAATATCGATCACATTCCGCACAATAGCCAAGGCACATCAAATATCTTTTTTGTCCCGCCCGCTTCTTTTCAACAGTCAGGAGCGCGAGTGTTTTCTCTGTTTTATGGTCCTCAACCGGGCATCGTTGGGTTTCACCTATGACAATGGTCTCTTCCTCTGTCAGGCGATCCCAGTCTGCAGCCTTATTCAGGCCGTAAGATATTATTCTTTCTCCCCACAGGAAATAGTCCGGCAGAATCGGTTCCATCCTATGCTGATGAGCTGCTTTCCGTTCCGCTCTAAGCGGACTTAGCACGAGCGGTGGAAATCCCATAGCAGCTGCCTGATCCTGCAGTTCCTGTGCCTCAGCATTACGCAGCAGGATTTTACCGCAATCCGGACAATACCAGGCATCAAAGCGTAACGATTGCCCCTCTATCCACTTTACGAACGAATCTTTCTGCAGAGCCTGTTCGGGGTGCAGCGGGCATTGCTCTTTCCCTTCTACCCAGGTATCCGGGATATATATTGGTGTTGTATTGTCGATCGGGATCGGCTCAACCGTCTCTTCCCAGTCTGAAAGTGTGACAGGCAATGGCTGTATCCAGGCAGGGATATGTCTTTTTGAAAGATTCTCTGCCACTGACGTTGCATTCTTCTGCTCAACGAAGAAATCCATGCACGAGGAGCAAAAAAGGCCAGATACATTGACGACGCCTCCATCCGGAGCCCTTACACCCAATTGTTTTTTCTGTAGTGTCTCACGGTGAATCGGGCAACGGCAAATTCCATCGGGAACTATTTTACATACAGCTACCGATGTATTCACACGATCCTTTTTCCATTCTCCGGTGGACATACTCTCCCACTGCTCTATGATCTGCACTTCATCCGCTGTGGGTGCTCCGGTTTGGATGTAATCTATGGCCATTTCCTGTCCCTCATCATTTCCATTAACTGCAAAGTACTTTTTTCAATGCCATTATGATTTGCTCTATTTCTTCTTCGTTGTTGTATTTGCCTAGCGACACCCTAATCGTTCCCAGTGCCGCTTCTTCATTCAGGCTGATTGCTTTTAACACATGAGAGATTTCTGTGTTCTTGCTGTCGCACGCTGACCCCGTTGAAACCGCAATTCCCATTAAATCCAATCGGTGCAGCAACACCTCTCCGCTGGCTCCCGGGAACGACAAGCTGAGAAGCCCTGGCAAAGTGTTTTTTCCTCCATTTTTTATAAATCTGATTCCGGCACTGTGCAGTCCATGCAATAATCGCAGCTCTAATTTTCTCAGTTTAACTTTGTTCTCTTCCAATGAAAGGCAGTTTTTCTTCAGTGCTGCTGCCATTGCCACAATATACGCTGTATTTTCGGTACCCGCCCGGTGACCACTTTCCTGCGCGCCACCATCCACGAACGGCTGGAGTTTGATGCCACGTTTTACATATAAGAACCCGATTCCTCTAGGGCCGTTAAACTTATGTGCAGAAGCTGAGAGCATATCGACCCCCAGTGCATGTACATCTAATGGGATATGTCCAACAGCCTGCACCGCATCGGTGTGGAACAGCGCCCCGTATTCATGAGCAATTGTACAGAGTTCTCCTATCGGTTGTATGCTGCCCAGCTCGTTGTTGGCACACATAATGGATACCATCAAAGTCTCATCTGTAATATGCCGCCGCAATGTTTCCGGGAGTATGGTCCCTTCGTGATTTGGGCAAAGATAAGCGACCGGGTGGTCTAACACTTCCAGGGTCTTTGCTGTGTTTAGAATTGCATGGTGTTCAAAAGCTGTCGTGATTGTCTCTCGATGCTTTTTATCGTATAAGGCCGTACTTTTCAGTGCCCAATTGTCGCTTTCGGATCCTCCTGAAGTAAAAAAGATTTCTTCTGGATATGCACCGATACAGGAAGCGATGGTTTCTCTCGCTTCCTGTATGGCTTTTTTCGGCATTCTGGAGAAACTATATGGCTGAGACGGATTGCCATATTCTTCCGCAAGAAATGGCTTCATCGTCTCAAACGCAATCGGATCCAGCCTGGTAGTAGCAGCGTTATCAGCATAGATCAGCTTCTTCATATTTCATTCCTCACTGAAAGAGCTTACAGCCTTCTGCCTTAAATTCCTCAATTTTATCCAGGATATCCTGTACTGTAACTTCCAGATATTCCGCCAGACAATCTATACAATAGAAATCATTCGTCTGCTCTCCCAGCAGCTTTTTATTGATACCAACTTCATTTTTTTCAAGTGGTGTTTTCCCGCAGGCAACACAGCGTACAGTCTTCATTGGTTATAATCCTTTACCGTAAACGGAGGTACTGACTTGCCTGCAACCTTCTCATCCATAACGCCCATTTGCAGTCGGATGATCTCCCGCATCTGCATGGCAGGTGTCAGGCAATATCGGTCAAAGTCTTCTGGAGAGATATCGCTTGCTTTCCGCACATGAGGGAACAAAAGTTTGAGATAGGCTGTACAAATGCGCTTGATTGCTTCTGTATCTCGGGTATCGGCTTTCGGCGGCATTTCAATCAAGTCATTATCCACGATAGCGCGATAACTCGGGTCATCTCGAAGCTCATGCATAATAGAGGAAAAATACTCGGAGTTCAGTGCCCATCCCCGTACTTTAAGGTCGTCATTCATTCGCGGTAAATCCCAGCCCTTGATGAAGCCATGAATTCGGTCCAGAAAAGGAACCTGATGGAAAGGTCGCGGAAGCTCTCCCAACATGTTCTCATATTCATTCATAGCCGCTGACTTGATATTTCCCAAGAAAATAATACCGGCATCCACACTGACCTCGTGATTATCACCTGCACGATACTTGCCGTTCTCCATGATTGCCTGCAAAGCAGCCTGGATCTCAGGATCTTGCATATACTCCGCTTCCTTAATCTCATCCAATGCGACGAAATCACGTAAGGCGACAATCCCATCCTGCTTTTTTCCCATATCATAGATGAGTTTTGCACGGCTGACTTTACCAGAAACCAGCCATCCGTAACGGCTGATCTGGCCAAAGAGATAGGATTTTCCCGTCCCGGCCGGTGCCAATTCCATTAAGTTGATTCTCTTTTCAACAAATGGGAGCAGCCGCTGTAATACTGCAAGCTTCTGTGCTCTGTCCCCATACCCGTCGGCGTTATAATCCACTGCGCCAAGGATGATATCAATCCATTCATCCAAAGAGAACATGGCTCTGGCATCTTTGAATTCTTCCAGATCGACTTCATAGGGGCAAAAATCCTGGTAACTGACCAGTCTGATTTTCGATTTTTGTTTTGGATCGACCGCAAATTGATACCCGAGTTCAACAACCCCCCAGTTCTCTTCCGATTTCAGGAGTGCATCGCTGCATTCATCCCAGACGTCTCTCGGAATCGTCGTATCCTTTGTGCCCAAGCCGTAATCCGGTAAGCTGAATGTGATTTCTCCCGTTCCGATGTTAATATCGATAGAGATCTTTGCAAGTATTTTGACTACTTCATTATTGCTGACAATTCGATTCTGAATGGACTTCCATTCCTCTTTTTTGGGAATAAACTCTCGGATGAATTCCGTCGCGCCGTCAACATCTACATTACCATCATCATCTTGAAAGTTCTTCAGCACAAAATCTCTCATGAACGACGGCAGCTTGAAAGAAGAAATAAAGTTGTTTTGATTTAAATCCTTGTAAACAACCATCGTGTCAAAGCACTCTTTCAAGCGATCTACATACTCTGGTTCTTGTTTTTCTTTCCCAATAATAGGTCTGCTGTCATATTGATCCATTCTGCAATCTCCTCATTTTTTTCCGAACAAGTCTCTTGTCTTTGTTCCTCTTTCTATTTCAAAGTCAAGGACGACACCGGTATTTGTATTTCCTTCATAGACCAACGCCTGGTATTTTTTTGCTTTCTTCTGCTCGGTCAAGGAAAAGTTCGCATGGTTTTGATCTTTATCGAAAACCCCTTCATAGAACGTGCCCTCAACCAACAGTCTTGGCTGCTGCATGGGAATGTTGCAGAAAAGCTGTATAGCAGTAGGCTGGCCCACCTTGAATTTCACTACGGGTTCAACAAAATAATACACCACATCTTCTGGCCGCAAAGCGATTGTGATCACCGGAACAACAACTTCCTCAAGACTTGCTCCACCATGGACTTCCAAGTTTGCTTTCCGGCTCCCTTTGAAGCGTTCATAGTTTCCTAAAACCGCATACCCGTCTTCGTAGGTAACTTGAGGGATTTTCGGATCTTCTTCCGAGGGGCAGCAACGGCCACTGTGCTCTCCATTCTCTTCGAGTGCAAGCATGGATTTATCTTCATGCTCGTAGATTACGGCCAGTCGGCTGGCTCCATGGTCAGAAATCAGAACTGCCTTCTCACTGTCTTCTTCTACCAATTGCTTGCGAATGTTTCTCAGTTCTTTATCGATGATACCGAGCTCTTCAAAAATATGGATCGGGTATTTGGTCTTCTCATAGTCATAAACAGCACTATGATGTTTCAGCTCATCCAGTTCTCCAATATCTTTTGTCTTAAAATAATGGAGAAACTCTTTATTCCGGACTGTTATGGAAGGCAGCTCACAATGGGCAATATCCACCTTATAGATCAATCCATATTGTTCGCATTTGCCGAGGATATATGACAGGTACTCTACACCAAGGGCATCGAAAAAATATCCCTGAGCTCCCTTTTTATTCATTCCAGACAGAATACTGCTTCGAGGTTGAAGTTTATAGAATGGTCTTTCTTCCGCAAAGCGATTAACTTTTTCCAGGAAATCATCGTCTATCCTGTTTCGTATTTTCTGAACTTTATACTGCTGGAAATAGTCTGTCAGGACATCTCTGAACTCTGCATCTTTCTCCGAAAGTCTTGTATTCATTGCGTCGAATACAAACTTTTTCATATAAAGAGCTAGCTCAGGAAAACCATGTTTGATAACCTGATTCAGTTCTTCATCTTCAAATCCATAGTTGTCTACTGCCTGGAGGAAAGTCATTTTTTCCTGTTCAGAGGCATCCGTCAAATAATATACTCCATTTTTTCCATGACGCCCTATATTTTTACAATATCTGGAGACCTCCGGAAGATTTTCCGGCAGTTTTCCAATGAGGCTCTTCCGCTCTGTATAGAGCTGCTCAAATTGCTCATCGCTCTTTGAGACATCCAGGAGATCTTGATAAATATGATGAACAAGGTCTGAAGAATTCTGGCTGTTTGACAGTGCTATTGTAAGATAAGGGTTTGCAGGTGCTCCGAAGACCTTCAGGCCAAGCCACAGCAGCCATATTCGTTTTTCATCACCTGCACCATACACTTCCGGCAGCTGTGCAGCAAGTGTTGCCGTGCTGTAGAACACCTCGGAAATATAATCAGAAAAACTCCGAGATTTCTTCATCACCTTTAGCAGCCATTTCCACTGATCATCACTGCCATAAGCTTTCTCGGTATTTCCCGCCAGTTCTAGATACCGCTCGGTAAGGACCCCATAAACGCCTGTACTTTGCAGAACAGAATACATTGATCTTTGAAAGAAAGCTGCAGAAAAACCTGTTACCACCGTGATCGTGGGGTGTTTTTCAATATCAAGGTCTGTAAGCCGCTCCAGATGAGCCAAAAGCTTCTGTAATCCGTTATCATAATGACTGTCTGCACATTCTTCCTTGCTTGCCGCAACTTGAATTCGAGGCAGCTGAGTTTTCTCCCCTTCCAGCAGCAGCATGCGGTTTTCCAATCTGATATCTCTTTTCCGATATTTCTCCAGAATTGCACCGCACTGGCAAAGAAGTACAATGGCATAGCCATGAACAGGCAGGTTGATGAGTTCACCAATTTTTTCGTCCAGGGCATACTCTCCCTGCAACATCAGACTTTGGGACATTCCATGTAGAAGAAAGCATCCGTCACCTCTGATACTGTCTATCGCAGTTTGAAAATCAGGCAGCCCATTTGAAAACGTATGATCTGAAACCGCAACGAAGGTGACCCTGTTATCTGCTTTCTGGCGGTAGAGAACTTCCTGGTAATCATGGAAATTCTCTGTATTCACCAGCAATGGAAACCCTGTTATTGTTCCCTCTAGATAGGCTCCGATCTGATCAAAGCATTTTTCCAGATCATGACATACCATCAGCGCCCCTCCTTTATTGGTTCTTCAGAATCTCAATTCCAACTTTTACATTGTCTGAAATCAGATCTTTCAGGTAGACACGCAGATCTCCTGCATCCATCTGATCCACCACTGACCATGCCCGTTCATAGCCGCCGGTCTTGTACAGCTTATCTGCATAGGTCTTGATCACATTCTGTACACCTGAATTGTCCATCCAGTTATAGGGTCGTTCAGAAGTATGGTCGCGCAAATAATCTCGCACTTTTTCAGGGTCTTTCAACAGCACGGCATAATCGCCCACAACCCGGTTCTGGAAGCAGCGATCACGTTCTTCTGCGTCATTTAGGCGATCATAGAAGTCGGCAGCTCCCAAGTACTCCAGAACCTGGCGGGCATCCGTTTCTGTTGGGGAATTGTCACGCATGATGGCAAATGCTTTTCTCGCCCGCACACGTTCTTCATCATCAAACATGCACAAAATCGGCGTATCAAAACGGCTGGACCAATCCATTGGATCTTTTGTTCCTGTTTTGGCCTGCCAGAGGTCACGGATTCTTTTTTTCAGCTGGCCTTTCTGGTACTCTGCGACCTCTTTCTCGACATATTTGTAATACTCTGTCTCGGATTTGGTAAACTGACCGCTTGGGAAGTTCATGAACAATTCATCGATATCGCTGCTGTCCAGTCCATCCAGGAAGGGCGACGCCACAAATTGAAATACATTCTTCTGATCGGTATAGAATCGTTCAAAAGCTTCTCTCTGAGTAACCAGCAGATCATAGAATTTTTTCTTACGCTGATCCGGCAATTCACCAGTCTGCTTCAGCTTATAGAGTTCTTCCAGGAAAGCTGCCAGATCGCCTACCGATTTTCTGACTGCCTCATAGGCGATCCGAATATTATTGGTTTTCGCATTCCATCCTCTTACAACATCCGGAATGGAAGTGCATTTGGGCAAGGTCTTATTGGTTTCCTGTATGATCTGATAATCCAGAATTACATCGCGGATTTTGTCGTCAGCGGTCTCTGTGTTCCAGACCCAGTTTGCTGCGTCTGCATTAAACCTGGTACGAACAGCTTCCAGATACGCTCCATTATCGCCGATCTCGGTTGCAAGCTGTTTCAGAATACCGCCGTCAAAGCGGTCTACATAGGCTTGCATTCCATTACGGCAATTATCGCTGTTCAGAATTGTCTGAAGGTCATCCGCTATGGCAGGAGTGTTTTCTACTGCTTTTCCTATCGCGGTGGCGATATCGCTTTCTGAACCCTTGTTGCCATTTGCCGTATTTGCCAGTGCGCAGTAGTTGTCGATAACTTCGGATAATACCTGAGTGCTAGTTCTATGGTTCAACTGGTGCAGAATAGACTTGATGGTCCAGATCGGGAATACCATGCGCTTCATGCTAATGCGCACCTGGTCTCTTGCGCTTTCAACCGAACCGCATTGAGCCATAGGAATACGGAACGCTTTGGAGGTGCACTCTAAGAACGCACGCTGACTGGAGCTCATCGCGACGATAAACTCCTCCCTGAAATTCTTGCCGGGGTTTGCAGCCTGGTTAATCGCATTGCCGATTGCCGTCTTCAGCTTCTCTGTTGTCAGGTTTTCACTGGTTGCGCCATTGCTCCAGAAATAATTACCGTCAACATATTCTTTTAGGACAAAACCCATCACAAATGCAGAGATATTATTGGGCATTAATCCATAAGGAGCCTTTGTCAGTGCTTCATAGATTGCGGAGACACTGATTCTGCCAGAGCGCTGAGCAAAGCCTTCCTGGATTAAACGCTCGGCTTCCTTTTTTATTCTGACAATAGGATAATTTGCTTTCGCCGGCTCCTCCCAGTATTGTGGGACATTCCATGCTCCGGCCAAAGCTGTGGCAAGACTTGTTTTCTCATTCGGAGACTTGAATGTTCCTGCGAGCTTCTGTGTGATTCCGCACTCTGCGCCCTGTGCAAGGGGGCCTCGATTGAACATGTTCGCAATCACATTGTACTGTTCCAAGCCATATGGGTAAATGCTATGATTGATATGCGTCAGTTCTTCCTGCAGCGCCTGCAGATTCGCAAGCCGGATTCCACTGGGATGATCTTTGCTGTAGAGCATAAACGCCCCTCCGGCAACCCGTGTATTCCATTCCTTCAGGCACTTCATCGCTTGGGTCTGAAAATCCGCAGAACGGTGTTTATCGTTTTGAGCATAGTATCTACTGTATGCCATGCTCTCAACATACTGATCATACAGGTCCTTTCCCATCGGCGTCAGGCTGGCATCCAAGTACAGGATTTCATCTTTTCCGCTGCGCATAGCCTGCATGATCTGGTTCTTAAGCTGCGATGCTTCATCGTCGTTCATCGCGAAGGTCACAAATAATTTAAAGCGCTCTGGTAAATATCTTGCTTCAAATTTGCTCAGTGCAGGTGCAAAGTTTTTTGCCCCGGCGCCTTCCATGACATATCGTCCTGCGATCGGCGCAGGCAATGTAATAGCGCTCAGCAGTTCTGCTGTCACAATAAGATCCTGAGTTTTCGTATCCCGGATGACTTCTTCTTTTTTCTTTCGGATGGTCTCGGCATCTCCTGTCATGTTGGCAACCGTATACTCTGTCTTCCCGCCGCTGAGCGTGCGCTTGAAGAGAAGGCCGTCCCTGACCAGATCTTCGGCAAGGGTTTTCGCCTTGCCCTTGCTCCATTCCGCGCCTCCAAAGGCAAGTTCAACATTCTCTTCATTGGGTTTCAGGAGTTCAACATCTGCCACACTCAGAGAGATCGCCTGTAACAGCAGAATTGCTTTTAATACCCTTTGTTTTTCTGGAGAGAGTTTTTCAGAATTCAGCAGTCCATAAGAATCCAGAATCACCCGAACATTATCGTTCAGGCCACTATGTCCTCTCACATAAAAGAAATCCCACAGCATATCCACCGTCAGCAAGTTTGGCTGCTCCAGTGGACCATAATTGGCAATGAACCATTTAAACGCCTTGGATTCCGGATCATTGTTGATAATAAAGTCAAACATACTGCGCTGGTTGGAGCTGAATGCAACAGACAGGTGTTTCAATACCAATGCCGCATAAGGATGAATCGGAATAATATCCTGTAATTCGTCATCCTTCAAACCGGCTTTTTGCTCCGTCACAGATGTTTTTCTTACTCCGTCCAGGATCTTGGCACGCACTGCTCCCAGATCCGAATTCAGTTCGGCCTTATATGCTTCCCATTCCTGCTTCAGCAACGGGTCACTCGTAATTTTCATCGCCTGCGCCATCAATTTGAACGCCATGTTTTCAGGAAGCTCAATCTTAATCGGTGGTACAAAGCGATCAAGGATCTTCTTGGCAGTTTCGTTATTCTGGAACAAATTTCTGCTCTCGTGAGTCACGATCATAAAATAGAAAGGCTCTGATAAGCTGACTTCTGCCAGCGTCTGGAATCCGGTCAGCGAGTTCGGATTGTTCTGGAAGAACTCTGTAAACTCATCCCATACAAAAAGAATTGCCTTGAGATTATTCTCCCGGATGACACTCTTGATCCATTCCGCCATTCCCTGAATGTCGAGACGCAGCGCCGTGATTCCATTGTCTTCAGCAACGGTAATAATATTCCGCATCAGTTTGGTAACCTGCTCCGGAGTACCGTTCTGGAGTTTTTCGATAATGGTATCAATCTTTTCTCCGCCGAATGTCCAGGCATACTGTTCCTCGGAGATCAATTCAGCAAAATAATCCCTGCTTGCTTTCTTTTCAAACCATTTTAAAGCGGCATCTTTCAGGGAGGATTCCCCGAGGTTCTGAATGCCATGCTCATCCAGAGCTCTGGTAATGCTGTCCTGAACCGCGAGAATCAGGTCCTGATCAGAGCGAATAGAGCCAGATCCAATCCGATGGATCGTGATCAGTTTCCCGCCGTTTTTATCCGTAATGAGCTTTTGACACAAATCCTGACTCAGTGCATAATCTGTAAAATATTCTTCTATTTCAGCATCTGAAGCGTCCAGTAGGGACTTAACCGTCAGCGCCGCATGAGATTTACCTGTACCATAAGCGCCTTCTACCCAGAGCGAGCGGGGATCGCGCCCAGAGAGCACTGTATGGGTTCTTTCCAGAAGTTTCACAAATGTCTCATGCGGATAAAAATTCTTCCATGAGACCTTGCCGCTCTCGATCAGATCGGCCGTGACTGCCGCATAGTATTTAGGATCAATATTAAAGTATTCCTGATAGGTTTTGCTCATCTCTGTTCCTCCGTCTCAAAAAGCTGCAGAACATCCGCAGATGTTTTTTCCGGGTGAAGGGTTATATTGTCCAAATCCAGTGTAAAAGATACCGAAATAAACTCCGGATAATTCACCGCAAGGCCATTTAAGATTCTCTTCATTGTTTCTTCGTCAAGCCCGAAGATTCTTGTTGGGCTGACACCATCACGTTCGATGCTATCATCAAGAAGAGTTTCCAGAGAAAACTGATAGTAATCTCCGCAGTGTTCGGCAAACTTATAGAGGGAATAGAGAATCACTTTCGGATCCGGATCTTGCCAGTGTCCACGTATAATATAGAAACTCCTATTTTCTGTAGCTGTCACTTCTCCCAAGCCCAATTCATCACCAAATGGTAATGCAAGGATTCTCCGATAGGCACCAGTAACTGATTTAGCTCCTCTTTCCTTAGCGCCAGCATTCTTCAACAATTCAGTCAGGTAGTCCTTCTCTACCATCGTGTCATATGGAATATTCATTACGTACCAGCCGATTTCTGGTGTATGGCTCAGATTAACCAACATGATTCCCCAACTTGCTGGATTGCTCAAGCCAATATTGGCGATTATTTCAGCCGTCTTAGTAGTCGTATTACCTTCTACAAGCTCTGCATCTCTTAAGAATCGTTTAAACATGCTAATCATCATTGAACCAAGTGTATGATTTTCAAAAAAATCATTTTTCAGTTCAAAAAACGATTCTATCCATTCCATTTTGGGCGCATGGTCTGCATAAGAGTCAATTGATTTGTTATTCATTTTTCCATTTCCTTTCGGTTGTTCAAGTGATTTGTAAAGGAGGCAGCCCCCATCAGGTTTATGGCAATTCAAACAGTGTCTACACTCATCACTTATTTGAACTTTATTGTCATTATCAAATGATAGGCAACCATGTGGGCAATCAGCTTGACATTCTCTGCATCCAATACAATAAGCTGCCTTCCTGAACACCTGCTTTATATATTTTGCAACTACAACACTATGTTTTAAAATTTCGTCAGGTATTATAACCGTTAATGTATTCTTTTCTTCAATTATCTGAAAGTTATATGTTTCACCTTTAATCTTAACTAGACACTCATCTCCGTTAATTACATAAGGCCCCAATGTTTTTAGCCATTCTTTCCAGTCCTGATTTGTGCCCAGCACCTGTATTTCTGTTGGTGACTTCTCAATATATTTTACTGGAATTGTTCTAATATCTCTTCCATTATTGCGAACTTTCCATCCCCCAACATTAATAAACCTATCTGTATCCTCTTGGTTTGGGAAATCTCTTCCGTTCGTTTCAACGATAATATCTAAATACTTTTTTACCTCATCAGGATAACATTTATATCGAATATATTCGTGTCGGTCTCCAGCCATGGGGCAAACTAGGCATCCCGCTCTACTATTTCCCTTCTTATAGGCTTCATTTAGCGGAAGACCGTTTGCATAAATATACAAATATACTTCAGCAGAACTCCACTCCAAAATAGGATTGCAGCTATATTGGCCTTTATGTTTTGTTCCAAGGGAGGTGTAATCATATTCACTTCTCTTGGCACTTTCATCTCCTCTTATTCCAACAAAAGCCATCTCAACCATATCTTCTTTTCCTACAATATTTCGAAGACATAATAATTGAGGTGTCGTTTTATGCACACTACAGCACCATCTGATTGTGTTAGATGGCGGTCCAAATATTCTCCAATTATTTAGTGGGTCAGCGTGGGATTTTGCCACATAGAACTTGATCCCATTATTTTCACATCTTTCTCTTGTTTCCTCCACTATTTGTAATGTATCTGGAAACTCCATACCCGTATCGCCGAATATCACACAAAATTCATCATGGGGAATTGCTCTTTGTACAATGTCTAGATTAACTACACTGTCCTTTCCTCCACTAAATGACACATGGAAAAAATCAACTTTATTTTTATACGCTCGGAAAGTATTGTACACCTTTTGTATCGTTTCTTGCACCAAGACTTCTAGTAGAGCCTTATTCTTTTCGATCATTAGAGAAAGATTAACTAGCTGTAAACTCTCTCCATGTTCCTCTGGTCTTTCCTGTAGTACTATCTCAGGAGCAGTATATATGGAACCACCTTTTGTTCTAGCTATAACTCTTCCTTGATAAATATAGTTATTTGATTCTGCCCACATAATAGGCGCGGAATCATCTTTCGGGTAATTCCAATATTGGTCAAAGCCCAGAAGATCAAGTTCACGATAGTACACCGGTCTAGGTTCTTTACTGAATTTTGATACTTCACTGGTCAGTAATAGTCCACCTGTTTCCGGATCCCATACATATTGGTACATGTATCCTTACTCCTTCAGTCGGAAAAATTTGCTTTCACTTAATGAATTCGGTCTTTGGTTGTTATCCGTCAGATTGGCTGGCTCGAGTAAGCAGCCGATTCCATCAAATTGAATATCTCCGCAGCATCAAAGAAAATGCCAGAAAACACGGCAGGATCTTTGATGCTGTTCCATATTGTGGTATCA
>Ga0256405_10004325_pt1 | contig 26896 bp, 20 predicted proteins | sample RumenRJG_02DNA_FD_189096 | JGI IMG/M metagenome (GOLD analysis project Ga0256405, IMG submission 189096) | Bovine rumen microbial communities from Lethbridge, Alberta, Canada - RJG_02 | ecosystem: Host-associated > Mammals > Digestive system > Stomach > Rumen | place: Canada: Alberta... | reverse complement strand
GATTTTTTGCAAAAAAATATTGCTGTATATAATTTTTTATTATTTTTGTCATGAAATAAGAGAATAACCACAAGTGTCATGATGAATACTACTTGTATCGTTTTTTTAGTTAATCAATTAAGTATCCGTTTTGCTATAGATGAAAATGGAACTAAAGTTTTTGATGCTTCATACGATGCTTGGGGCAAACAGACTGTAACGCTCAATACTATAGGATTGTTGCGAGGTTATACTGGACATGAAATGCTCAAAGAGTTTAATCTCATAAACATGAATGGTCGTGTATATGATCCTGTGCTTGGAAGATTCCTCAGTCCTGATAAATACGTTCAGGAAGCAGATAATAGCCAGAACTACAATAGTTATAGCTATTGTCTTAACAATCCGTTGAAATATACCGATCCAAGTGGAAATCTCTTCGGTATTCCATATACATACAGATATAAGTTGAACGTATCTCATTGATATTGATTATGAGAGTAAATGCAAGTTTTATAATATGTGGCATTATCTTATTATTATCCTCTTGTAAATCCCAAGAGGATAATAAAGACTATCAAATAGAAAAGGAAACGAGAGTTGTGAATTTATATGGGATAGGTGATACTATTAAAACACAGAATGAATACTATATCGTAAGTAATGGCAAGCGGTCTGCTGTTGTGGTAGGATATGTTTGTCATACAAAGGATAAGGTAGGATTATATGTTGCTCCACGAAGAAAGCATGGAAATACATTTCCTGTTGATGACGATATGGTTATAGCTATGTTTACTCATGTTATGGATGTAGTAAAAGCTGAGCTTCTATCTGTTGGAAGTGTGGAAATATCCATGAGTGCTTGTGGAATTTCTAATCTAAATATTTGCTATTGGAAAACAAAAACTCTGGATAAGAAGTTCTTGCAACAGCCATTGTTTAAACAAATGTGCGATGTTTTGAGAAAATATGGTTATGAGGTTTGTAGTTTTAATAATAACGACTTTTATCCTATAACTGTACGTGACATGGGTAAATTCCATATACTACCAGATTCGTGTTCATTAAACTCTATAGGCATAAATGGAATTGTTACCATAAAATGCAGAAGTATAAAATAATAAAGTGGGTTCAACGAATTCAAAATAATGTAAGCTGTGTATCAATAGCCATTTGGACTTTGATACACGGCTTTGTCATTACTTAAGCAAATGGTAAATTCCACCAGGAAGGGCTTTTAAAATGCCTTTCATCTCCATGCTGAAGAGTAGGGAGGTTATTCGGGCAATACCTATTCCGCTTTGTACGCTAAGCATGTTTATTTGCAGGTCGTTCTGCTTTTGAAGGGTGTTGACGATGGTTTGCTCCTCATCGCTTAGATCAGGGAAGAGTTGTCGCTCAATACCCTCTTTGCGTGCTTCCTGTATCTTTTTGTCGTCTTGCCAGCCCATAGCCTTAACGAAGTCGAAAGCCGAGGTGATAAGACCTGCTTCGTTGTCGCGTATGCTGTTGTTGCAACCCTCGCTATATGGTGCTCCAACAGTACCTGGGAAGGCAAAAACATCACGATTGTAGTCGCGTGCAATACGTGCGGTTATGAGGCCGCCACCATGGGCTGCACTCTCCACAAGGATGGTGCTGTCTGCCATTCCTGCAACAATACGGTTTCGTCTCACAAAGTTCTGTTTGTCGGCATTAGTCATGGTGGTGTATTCCGTGAGCAGTCCGCCATGGTTAAGCATCTCTTTTGCTGTGTTGCGATGGGCAGAAGGGTAGAGGTTGTCGAGCCCATGAGCCAGCACGCCAACAGTTTCATAGCCATTTTGCAGAGCCTGTCTGTGGGCATTAATGTCAACACCATAGGCAAGACCGCTAACTATGAGCACCTCGGGGCACATTTGTCGGAGGTCGCTCATGAAACGGCGGATGATGTCTTGACCATAGGATGTGCAATGGCGTGTGCCAACAATACTAACCACGTGTTGCTGGTTGAGATTGGCTGAACCACGATAGAATAGAGCCAAGGGGGCATCATCACATTGGCAAAGCCTCTCGGGATAACGTTCATCGTTCATGCAGAGAATCTGCACCCCATAGTGTTCATCCCATTTTATCTCATCGTCAACACGCCTCTTTATCTCATCGGTATTCCTGAACGCATCAACTAATCGCTGGCTGGCATCGGGAATGAGGCTTCTGATGTCCTTGCTATGTTGCATTATCTCGGTAGCGCTACCAATGTTGCGATATATTTCAAGTATTCCAGCCAAGGAATAGAAACCTATTCGTGAGAGAATGAGCGTGTTGTATATTTCCTGTTGGTCAAGCATGGCATTATTTTTTAGGTGACTATTTGCTTTCCTTCATGTAGGGAGCAAAGGCTTTGTCGTAGTCCTCGCTGTTTCCCAAGCGTCCGTTGATGAGGCACACGAGTTCTACTGTAGCTCTACAGCAAAGTTTTTCATCGTTTTTGCGGAAAATATCCTGATGGAAGATATATCGTACTCCCTGCTTTTCAAGCCACAAGCGTGAAATGAACCAGTCGTCGCAGGTGAGTGGAGTTTTGTATTGCAGATTCATTCGTGCAACAACGGCATCAATTCCTTTTTGATGCATCTCGCTAAAGCTAAGTCCTGTTGAGTGCAGAAAACGATGACGGGTGTGCTCAAAATAATGAAGGTAGTTGGCGTTGTTCACAATACCTTCAATGTCACACTCGTAGTCGCGTACCTCCATCTCTGTTTCAAAGATGTAAGGGGTTTTAATTGTTTTATTATCCATTTTTTTGTATTATCTTCTGAGCAAGCAAAGCTTGCAAAACTTGAATTATTTTTTCGCTTTTAAATATTCATACCCTATGCGGCATCTAAGGCATTCTTTTTTGTCGCAATATTCTTTCTTTAGCTGTATCAGAGCCTGTGAGTCGCCAGCGTTAGAAACCGTTAGTCCACATTCCTTCCACATGCGCACGATATGGTTGTCTTCGGCTTTCAGCTGTTCGAGAAAGTCGAATGCTCTATCTACCAGTCGCTCATCGCTTTTATGCCGTCCGTAGGCAAAGAATATTGGTATTACCGTGTTGATCATCAGCAGATTGAGAGAGAATGGTGATAGATGCTTCTCGCTCTTGCCAGATTCAGCACCAAAGGTGTAGTGAGTTTCCCAATAAGGGGTGACACTTGTTCGTAGCATTTCGCCAGCTTCTTTCACATCTTCACATTCTATCAGTTGACTAAGCGATGCTTTGTTTTGGTAATATAGATAGGCAAGCTGTGAGATGCGAATGTGTGGGAAGTTCTGAGGACGGAGACGCAGAAATTTCCATGCTTTATAGTTCATGGGCTTTAGGTTGAACTTATGAGCAAGATACAGATATTCGTTTCTCAGTTTGGCGAAGAGTCCCTCGTTGAGGGCATCTTGCTGATAGCGTTCGGGTATGGCATCAAGTTCAAGAAGTCCGGCTTGTCCCAGAAATATAGCTTCTATCTGAAAGAGGTTATCTCTGTGGTGTGCAACAGCATTAAGCGGAATGTTGAGTGCCCATTCTTCAAACGCGTCTCCGTTTATGCCAAAGCCATAGTTGCGTGCCATAGTAACAAAATAGGCTGCTTCCCACGAGCCGTTACATTGTTTCACACGTTTTTGAATAGCTTCTGTTTTTTGCTCTAAGCGCTCGGTTTCTAATGCCGACATCCAAGAATGAACCATTAATGTGGTAAGGTTTGGAATAATCTTGTAACAAGCGGGATAGCGGTCTATGACAAGCAGTTCCTTGTAGTGCTCAACAACATGGTTGGGAATGTGTAACTCCAGTTGTTGTAGCTTGTTACCATTAAGGGTAGTAACATCGCTATCAGCCTTCTCAACAACATGAAGAATAACGTTGTCGTAGTTGGCATCAAGATGATGGTTGTGAGAGTACCAGTCGCTTGCCTTTTCATGAATCTCTATGTTTCCAACCCATAGTGTGCCGTTGATCTTAACCTTTGCGTTGAAAAAGTCAGGACCAGCATTCATGTTATGCAGCCCCGGGTCAACAACTTCGACGAGTTGTCCGTCGGTAGTTCTTAGAGGTTCAAGAGGAAACATTTTGTGTTTCCAAACATAGTGAAGAAGTTGTTCCATATTGTTAATACGGCATTAAATTATATGCAAAAATACAAAAAAACTAAGAAACTGCATCTTTTCCAGACAGTTTCTGCGTCAATTATCTGTAAATTAATAATTTAAATTTGTATCTTTGCCTGTGCAAATGCAAATAAGGCAGTAAAAATTACTAAAGAATTATGAAAATAGCATTGATAGGCTACGGAAAGATGGGGCATATGATAGAGCAGATTGCCCTTGAGCGTGGTCATGAGATTGTGTGTAAAATTGATATCGATAATCCTGACGATTTCGATACACCAGAGTTTGAGAGTGCAGATGTAGCCATTGAGTTTACTAATCCTATGGCTGCTTATGATAATTATCTGAAGGCATTCAAACACCACGTGAAGGTGGTTAGTGGTTCTACTGGTTGGATGAAAGACCATAAGGCTGATGTTGAGGCTCTGTGCAAGGATGGTAAGAACACTCTTTTCTGGGCAAGTAACTATTCTGTTGGTATGGCTATCTTTGAAGCTGTTAACAAGTATCTTGCCAAGATTATGAATGGTTTCAAGCAGTATGATGTTGATATGGTTGAAACTCATCACATTCATAAGCTCGATGCTCCATCAGGAACAGCTATCACCCTTGCTGAGGAGATTGTAGAGAATCTCGACCGCAAGAGCGACTGGAAACTTGGAACAACAGTATGGGATGACGGTAGGGTTGAAGGCTCTGAGGAGCACAAGCCTGAGGAATTGCTTGTTAATGCTGTTCGCCACGATGAGGTTCCTGGTATTCACACCATCAACTACGATTCTGAGGCTGATAAGATTACTATCACTCACGATGCTCATAGTCGTAAGGGATTTGCTCTTGGTGCTGTTTTGGCTGCAGAATACACGCTGAACCACACTGGTTTGCTTACAACAAGTGATCTCTTTAAATTCTAAAACAGAAATTATATGATCGATAAAGATAAGCAGGAATTAAATATGAAGAAGCAATGGGCTAAATGTGTTATTGTCCTTGTGTTATATCTTCTATTTCTTCTTTGGGTTAAAAGTTGGTGGGGACTGCTGGTAGTTCCTTTCATCTATGATGTTTATATCTCTAAGAAAATAAAGTGGACTTGGTGGAAAAATGCTGAACCTGTAACCCGTTTTGTTATGAGTTGGGTTGACGCATTGGTGTTTGCGCTTGTGGCGGTTTATTTCATCAACCTGTTTGTTTTCCAGAACTTCGTTATTCCATCAAGTTCATTGGAGAAGAGTTTGCTCACAGGCGACTATCTTGCTGTTTCAAAGTTAAGCTATGGTCCACGTATTCCTCAAACTCCTCTTACCATGCCTCTTACTCAGCACACTCTGCCAATCATCAATGTGAAGAGCTATATAGAGTGGCCACATTGGGATTATCGTCGTGTGAAGGGCTTGGGAAATGTTCAGCTTAACGACATTGTTGTGTTCAACTATCCTGCAGGCGATACTCTTTGTTCTGCTGATGCCTATCAGGGACAGGATTTCTATCTGTTGAGCTATGATATTGGTCGTCAGCTTATGGAACAGCAGGCTCCAAATGCTGTAAATGTAGCTATGCTCGATCCTCAGCAGCAATGGGATTATTTCCACAGCATATACAATCTTGGTAGAAAATATATTGCTAATAACCCACAGGAGTTTGGCGAGATAATTTCTCGTCCTACCGACCGCCGTGAAAACTATGTGAAGCGTTGTGTTGGTCTTCCAGGTCAGACTTTGCAGATAAAGAATCGTATTGTTTATCTTAACGGCAAGGCTAATAAGGAACCAGATAATGTTCAGTACACTTATTACATTAAGTTGAAGCAGGATATTCCTGAAGAACTGTTGGATGAACTGAACATCAGCATGGAGGATTTAGGCACATTCAATCAGTCGGGTGTGATGCCTCTTACCAAGAAGGCTTACAAGACCCTTGCTGCACGTAAGGATATAGTAGAAACTATCCGCCTGAATACCGATGCTGTTGTTGGCGATCTTTATCCTCTTGATGCCAATACAGGGTGGACACGTGATAACTATGGTCCTATTTGGATTCCTAAAAAGGGTGCAACTATTACCCTTAATATGAAGAATATAGCAATCTATGAGCGTCCTATCAAGGTGTATGAGGGCAATAGCCTTGAGGTTAAGGGCGGTAGAATATTCATCAATGGTAAGCAGACAAATAAGTACACCTTTAAGCTTGACTACTATTGGATGATGGGTGATAATCGTCATAACTCTGCCGATAGTCGTTATTGGGGATTTGTGCCAGAAGATCATATTGTAGGTAAGCCTATATTCATCTGGTGGAGTCATTCTCCTGATAAGAAGGGCTTCTCAGGCATTCGCTGGAGTCGTCTCTTTAATATGGTTGATAACATAAAGTAAAAGTTATATAGTGTTCTCTTTCACCCCACAAGGGGTGGGAGAGGCTTTTTTGTTAAATAGAAAAGGAATTGATAAAGCAGACATTAAAAACAATTGTGATAATGGCAGCAGCGTTGTTGCTGGTGTTTGCTGTTCGCATTTGGGTATTCTCTATCTATTCTGTTCCTGCCGACAACCTTATAAAGGGGTGGAAGCAAGGCGACAGGGTGATGGTGAATAGGCTTGTATCAGCTCCTTTGAAACGAGGCGACAAGGTTATATATACAGACAGCGTTTACGACTATATGGCGCAGATACAGGCTATTCCTGGTGATACTATAACTTTGAAATGCGGTCGCTTCCTCATTCCTGAAGTATGCTGCCAGCGTTGTGGCTGTCCCGACTGTAAATATTATCTTGTGAGAGTAGGCAACAAGCAGCAGCTTATTCATAAACACCTTATTGTTGGTAAGGCAAACAGATTATTTCATCTTCCATTTTGAAAACAGCAATTCTTTCATCAGCTTATTTTGCTCCTGTTCAATGGTATCAGAAGCTGAATCGTTACGAGAATATTGTGATAGAACAGCATGATAATTTCGTGAAGCAAACCTATCGTAATCGTTGTGTTATTGCAACAACACAGGGCTTGCAGGCACTTACTATTCCTGTGGAGCGCCCTTCTGATGCACGTTTGGACAAAACTCAGCTGAAGGATGTGTGTATAAGCGATCATGGTAACTGGCGTCATTTGCATTGGAATGCCTTGCTGTCGGCTTATGGTGAGAGTCCTTTCTTTGAGTATTATGCTGACGATATTCGTCCTTTCTTTGAAAAGAAATGGAAATATCTGCTTGATTTCAATATGGAGATAAATCAGAAGATGATGGAACTGCTTGATATTGAGAATGGTAATATTTCTCTATCAAGCGAATACTCTTCATACGATGAAAAGGGCGATTTCTTTGATTTTCGTGATGTTATCCGTCCTAAGCATCCTGGCGAGGACAAGGAGTGGGAGGCTAAGAAATATTATCAGGTTTTTCAGCAGAAATTCGGTTTTCAGCCTAATCTCTCTATCCTTGACTTGTTGTTCAACGAGGGAAATGAGGCTGTGTATTATTTGTAAGTTTTTTACTTTATGAGTTGTTGAATTATAAATTACAATTTCAACAACTCACACATTTCTTCAAAATTATTAGCTACGGCAATATAGTTGTGCCAGTTGCCACGGATAAATCCATCACTTTCAAGTTTATCAAGTGTTTCGATAAGCTTGTTCCAAAAGCCTTTCATGTTGTATAGGATAACTTTTTTGTTGTGATAGCCTATAGTGTGGGCTGCTGCAACTGTGAACACCTCGTCGAGTGTGCCTATACCTCCTGGCAGAGCTATTATAATGTCGCTTTGCAACAATAGCATGTCTTTGCGATCGCTAAGGTTGTCGCAAGGTATCTCTATGTCGTTATATTCGCTTGTGCGCCCATTTTTCTCTACAATAGTGGGCACAATACCTATTACCTGACTGCCTCCTTCGTGAGCCGCCTTGGCAATGCAGTTCATTAGTCCCATGTTGGTTCCACCAAACACAAGTGTGTGCTTCTTTGAAGCCATCCATTCTCCCAGTTCTTTTGTCAATGTAAAGAAGTCGGGATCTATATTCTCGTTAGCCGAGCAGAATACTCCTATTTTCATACCGCAAAGATAATTATTAATTTGGAATTACGAATGTGGAATTTAAAATTCTAATTCCACATTATTTATTCACTCTCTTTGAAATGCCAATGGCATCTGTAGGACAGATGAGGCGGCACAGGTGACAGCCCACACATTTCTTGCCAATGATGTGTGGTTTGCGTGTGTCCACATCAAAGCTGATGGCTTGGTGTCCTCCGTCTTGGCATGAAATATAGCAGCGTCCGCAACCGATACATTTATCAAGGTTAATCTTGGGATAAACCTTAGTGTCGCGGTCAAGTTGTGATGGTAGTGCAATGTTTGCCAGTTCTTCGCCCACAATATCTTCAAGGGTGATTACTTTTCCTGCTTGCTGTGACCTCTCTTTAAGATAGGTTTGCAATCCCAGTACAAGGTCTTCGATTATACGATAGCCATATTGCATTACGGCTGTGCACACCTGTACATTGTGGCAGCCTAACTGTATGAACTCCAAAGCATCTCTCCATGTTTCTATTCCACCAACTCCGCTGAACTGTGTCTTTTTGATGATATTGCTTGATGCCATTTCGTATATGTAGCGTAGCGCTATAGGCTTAACGGCTCTGCCAGAATAGCCGGAGATTGTCTTCATGTTGCTTACACTTGCTGTTGGCGACATGGTGATACTCTTGATAGTGTTTATGGCAGAAATGGCATCTGCACCGGCAAAGTATGCTCCGCGTGCAGGTTGGTTTATATGGGTTATATTTGGTGTCATCTTGGGGATGACAGGTATTGTCACGTTGTTCTTCACGTATGTGGTGTAGAATGTGACAAGCTCAGGGTTTTGTCCCACATCGCTTCCCATACCAGCCAAGCGCATCTGTGGACACGAGAAGTTCAACTCCACAGCATCGCAGCCTGCTTCTTCTGCCATCTTTGCCAATTCTATCCATTCCTCTTCAAACTGACCCATGATAGATGCTATGATTACCTTTGATGGATAGTTCTCTTTTAGGCGGTGTAAAATATCGAAATCTTCTTTATATGGATTCTCGCTTAGTTGCTCCATATTGCGGAAACCCATGAACGAATTTCCCTCTTTTACTGCGTCGAAACGTGGCGACACCTCACGTATTTCTTGTTTGCATATTGTTTTGAAGAATACTCCAGCCCAACCGGCTTCCAATGCCCGTGCCACCATTTCGTAGTTGGTGCACACGGCTGATGAAGCAAGAAAGAATGGATTCTCGCAGGGGATACCACAGAAGTTTATGGCAAGATTAATGTTTGATACCTTTTCTTCTGTATAGTCTTTGGTTGCTATTGTTAGCAATTCTGTGATGCGTATTGGGTGATCGTAGTGGATACAAACGTTCTCTGCACGTTCAAGGTCGGCTTTTGTACAGTTGCATATCCATCGCCCGGCGTTCTTCTCGTTGTCGAACCGTATGGCTCTTATGGCGCGTGCCGGATCTCCTGTTCCACACGCTTTGGTGCAGGGTGCGTTCTCACATAGCAAACAGCGTTTTGCCTCTTCATATATATTGATCATGGACATGTTGTTTAGGTTTCACAAAAATGTTGTAGTAACAATTGCAATATTCGGAAAAATTCCCGAATAATGCAAGTTTTTTACTAAGAAAAGTATAGTAGTTGTCATTCATGGTAAAAAGGAATGACAACTTTGCCTGAATTCATCTAAAAATCAATATAAACGCATTATAGACTCATTATAGAGGAATTATAGAACCTTACTGTTTGGTAAATAATTTTATATTTTTCACCAATTTCTTTTTGTATGTTAAACATTCGATTTCTTGAACCTGTTCAAATGTATAACGGAAAAAGTCGGCAAAAAGTGACATTGGATATAAAAAATATTGTAAATTTGGCATATAAAACCAGATACCATGGACGAAAAGAAACCTACACAGGCAGCATAATCCTTGGCACGACTACAAGAGTCGTAGCATATACCATATCACCATTTATGCTTTTTTACGTTTTTAAATTCTTGTATTTCAATCAATTATGTTACCTTTGCGCCCAGTTTAGGAAATGCACCCGATTTAAATGGCTGGGAGGGTGATTGTCCTTCTACATTTAAATTTAAGGTTTTAAGATTGAAGACATTTGAAGAATTAGGCGTTTGCGAAGAGATTCGCCATGCCATTGAAGAGCTTGGCTTTGAACAGCCAATGCCAGTTCAGGAAGAAGTAATCCCGTATTTACTTGGTAATAAAAATGATGTAATTGCTCTCGCGCAAACGGGAACAGGAAAGACCGCTGCTTACGGTTTGCCTGTTTTGCAGAAGACTGATGCATCGCAGAAAACAGTTCAGGCTGTTATCCTAAGTCCTACCCGTGAACTTTGTTTGCAGATTGCTGATGAGCTGAATGCTTTCTCGAAGTATATAGATCATCTTAATATCACAGCTGTTTATGGCGGTACTGCTATCAGCTCTCAGATTCGTACTCTGAAACATGGTGTACAGATTATCGTTGCTACTCCAGGTCGTTTGGTTGATTTGATAGAGCGTGGAGTTGCACAGCTCGATCAGGTGCGCAATATTGTGCTTGATGAGGCAGACGAAATGCTGAATATGGGTTTCTCGGATAGTATCAATGCTATCTTTGAGCAGTTGCCCGAGGAGCACAACACTCTGCTATTCTCTGCTACTATGAGTAAGGAGGTGGAGCGAGTTGCCAAGAAATATCTTCACGACTACAAAGAGATTGTTGTAGGTAGCCGTAATGAGGGTGCCGAACACGTTAATCACATCTATTATCTTGTTCATAGCAAGGACAAGTATCTTGCTTTGAAGCGTATAGTAGATTATCATCCACGTATTTTTGCAATCATCTTCTGTCGCACAAAGATAGAAACTCAGGAGATAGCCGATAAACTGATCAAGGACGGATATAATGCCGAGGCTCTTCATGGTGATTTGAGTCAGCAGCAACGCGACCTCACCATGCAGAAATTCCGCAATCATAATGTGCAGTTCCTTGTAGCTACTGATGTGGCTGCACGTGGTCTTGATGTTGATGAACTCACACATGTCATCAACTATGGTTTGCCAGATGATATAGAGAGCTACACTCACCGTTCGGGACGTACAGGTCGTGCAGGACGAAATGGTACATCTATCAGCATTATCCACACAAAGGAAAAGTGGAAGGTTCGCCAGATAGAAAAGCAAATTGGTAAAGACTTTATAGATGGTAACCTGCCTGCACCTGAAGAGATATGCAAGAAGCAGCTCTATAAGGTGATGGACGACATCATGAAGACTGATGTTGATGATGAGCAGATTGCTCCTTATATGGAGGAGATAAACCGCCAGTTTGAGTTTATCGACAAGGAAGACATCATCAAGAAAATGGTAACAATCACCTTCGGTCGTTTTCTCGATTACTACAAGAATGCTCCTGTTATTGAGAAACCTACAGGTCGTTCTAAGGAAACTGGTAAGATGGGTAAGGATAAGGTTTCTGGAGGTCGCCGCAAGCATGAGGCTGAGGCAGGTTTTAAGCGTCTCTTTATAAATTTGGGTAAGGCTGATGGATTTTATCCAGGTGAGATAATGCAATACATCAACAAGCATGTTCGTGGACGTCAGGAAGTGGGACATATTGACCTCCTTCAGAAGTTCTCTTATATCGAGGTTCCTGAGGATGATGCCAAGAAAGTGATGAAAGCACTTAATGGAACAGTGTATAAGGGCCGAGAAGTGCGCTGTAATGACGCCGATGAGGCTGGACACGGTAGAACATCACGTGGTGCTGGTTCACGCTCTGAGCGCGCTTCTAAACGCGAAAATTCACGTCGTGATGATAGTTCTCGCAGTCATTCTTCTCGTCGTGGTGCTGATCGCAACAAAAACTATGGTGGAAAGCAAGATGATTGGCGTGGACTGATGAAAGATGCTAAGGATATAAAATTCCGTGGTTCAGAACCAGATTTCAGCGAAGAAGGCTGGGCTCGCCGTTATCCAAAGAAGAAAAAGTAAAACCCCTCCCGACTCAATGGTCTTTGCACCCCCTTCTCTTCCCCCGTTCCCGGGGGACAGGAACCCCGAAGGGGAGGGGAACTAATTGTAGAAGATAAAAAAGTATAAAATTAAAAAGCCAATCTGTTACTCAGGGTAGAGTAGTGGATTGGCTTTTTATTGTGCGCTTGACAGAAATGCTGTCAAGCTGTTTTTGAATCTTTACTTAGCGTTGATTTCCTTGAGTAGTCGGTCGGCATGTCCCCACTTATCCATCATGTAGAGAACGTAGCGGATGTCAACACCGATGCAACGAGCCAGACGGCTGTCGAAGTTGATGTCGCTTGACAGGCTGTCCCAGTTACCATCGAAGGCGAGACCGATGAGCTCTCCCTTGCCATTGAACATTGGTGAACCTGAGTTACCACCAGTGATGTCGTTGTTGGTGAGGAAGCATAGCTGCATCTTGTTGGTAGTCTTGTCCTGATACTTACCGAAATCCTTTGCACCAAGAAGTTCGTGCATTATAGGTTCTGCCTTATAGTCGAATACACCTGCATCGCCCTGTTTCATCTTTGCAACAATGCTTGATGCGTCGGTGTAGTAGTTGGTTTTCTGGTTTCCAATGGTGAAACCGCCTACCTGACCATAGCTCAGACGCATTGTGAAGTTAGCGTCGCTATAGTGTGGCATATCTTCCTCCATGCGAACCTTAGCATCGCAGAGATAACGTTCTTGAGTGCTTATGCTATCTTCAAGTTTTATGATATCGTTATAGTATCTTCCTATTAGCTCTGTGAGGTCGAGACCGTATTGAACTCCAGGATCTTTCATGTAGCTCTTCTGATTTACATAAATCTTCTTGCCATTCTTCATCAACTGACTATTTTTCCAGAGATAGTCAACGTATTTCTTGTAGTCACCACCAAACTTCTTGTCGATAGTAGCATAGAATTTAGGCAGATACTCTGCTGGCACGTGCTCACGATAGTTTTTCAGCAATGTAGCCTGAACTTCCTTGTCGAGAGCAGCATCCCATGTGTCGCTATTGTCCTTGAAGCTGATATATTGTTTCTTTCTATTGTTCTCAGGACCTTGAATCTGCATCTTGTTAAGTTGCAGGGCACGTGTAGAGAACTCGTTTGTGCGGAAGAATGTTTCTGTGAAGTAGGTGTACACCTTGCGAGTGATTAAACGAGTGCCATAAAGGCGTTTCATGAGGTCGAAATCAAGTTTCCCTTTGAGATACCCGGTAGAGTCCTGCCAAGCGCGCAGACGAGTTTCAAACTCTTGCTTCTGGTTTATAATTCCGATAGAATCGATACATTTGTTCATACCGATAGAATTCTTCCAGTAATTGGCTGACTGTGCAAACTTGCTATCGTATTTAATGCGGACAGCTTCGTCAGCACGCATATGCTTAGTCATCACATCTTGCTTAACGCCACGAACTTGTGCACGTGGGGCGTTGATAGCGTCGCGACGTTCTTTGATACCATAGCTTGAAAGATAACGGCTTGTAGAGCCAGGATAGCCAATGGTCATGGCATAGTCGCCATCTTTGTATCCCTGAAGGCTCACCTGTGCATAGCGCTTTGGATGATATGGTGTGTTATCTTTGCTGTAGGCAGCAGGTTTGTTGTTCTTGGCATAGATACGGAATACTGAGTAGTCGCATGTTTGGCGAGGCCACATCCAGTTGTCGGTTTCACCACCAAACTTACCCATACTCTTTGGCACGGAAAAGACAAGGCGTATATCGTCAAACTGCTGATATGTTGTTGCATACCATTTGTTTCCCTCGAAGAATGCGTCGATTTCTACATGATAAGTCTCATCTGTTTTGCGCGCCTCGTTGGTAAAAACCTGTTGCAGCGAGTCGATGAATTCTTCTTTTCTCTCATCACTCATGTTGTAGAATCCTGCATCGATAATTTTGTCGGTAACATCCTTCTGGTCAATCATGAAACTAACAAACATATCTTTGTTTGGCAGTTCTTCGCTGAAATCCTTGGCATAAAAACCATTAAGCATGTAGTCGTGTTCAACAGTAGAATGACTACGTATAGCCTCAAAGCCGCAATGGTGGTTGGTAAATACCAATCCGTCAGGACTAACAACAACACCAGAGCAATAGCCAGAGAAGTTTACTACTGCAGCCTTCAAGGAGGTGTCACCTTTGTAAAGCTGATCGTATGTCAATTCAAAACCATAATTCTGCATGGTTTCAAACACCTGATTAGGGAGGTTGTAGATTGTCCACATACCTTCATCAGCATGTAAAGGTGAAAGAGTAAAAAGGTAAAAAAGTAAAAGGGTAAAAGTCTTCTTTAAAGTAAAAAGATAAGAGGGTAAAAAAGTAAAAAGCTTATTACCCTTTAATGAAAGTCTCTTGTTCATATTCTAAGGATTAAGTTATTTCTTGAATTTCTTTCCGATTATAGGCAGAGAATTTAACGGCATATCCATTTTTACTATTAATGCCATGAATGCCACTATGAGTAGGGTATTGATGCCTAATGACAAGGCAAAAGCAAGGTTGCTGTTGCAATAGTTCATCAATGTGTAGATAATAGCTGAAGCTATCACATAGATGGTCATGTCTTTGATAGGATAGTTGATAGGGTAGTATTTCTGTCCAACAAAATATGATGTTAGCATAGCCACACCATAGCCGGCAAAACCTCCCCACGCACAAGCCACATAGCCGTAACGTGGCACAAAGATGATATTGATGGCTATAAGAACAGTGCAGCCAATACCCGAGAAGATTGCTCCCCAGATGGTTTTGTCGATGAGCTTATACCAGAAACTCAGATTGAAGTAAACACCCATCATAATCTCTGCTGCCATAACGATTGGCACTACATTCAAACCATCCCAATAATCAGGAGCGATGATATAGCGTAGCAAGTCCATGTATCCTACCACGAAGAGGAATGCCAGAAGGGTGAAGATTACAAAGAACTTCATGGCTTTAGCATAGGTTTCGCGATTGTCCTTCGACTTGTTCTGCCCAAACACGAAAGGCTCGTATGCCAAGCGGAACGCCTGGGTTATCATAGCCATAATCATTGCTATCTTTGAGGCAGCACCATAGATACCCAACTGAGTGTGGGCATCGGCTTTCTCATATACAAATGGGAAGAGGATCTTATCAGCAGTTTGGTTTAGAATACCTGCTATACCCAGTACAAGGATGGGCCAGCTATAGCCGAGCATGTGCTTTAAAAGTGTCTTGTCAAAACCAAAACGGAATCCGCAAAGTTCTTTTGCAAGTAGCAGTATCTGGAATGCTGAACAGAACAGGTTGATATAGAACACCCACTTTACATCGGTCACTCCCATGAAGAGATAGGCAAAGCAGTTGAGTACAATCAGCATAGCGATGTTGATAAGTTTGATAGTTGCAAACTTTATTGCTCGGTTCTGAAAACGCAGATAGTCGAAAGGTATGCATAGTACAGAGTCAATAGCTACTGTTATTGCCATGGTAGCTATATACTCTGGGTGGCTGGCATAGCCTTGAAATGATGCTATAGGGTTAAGAAAAATAAGTACCAAGGCTACAAAGATGGCTGATACACCACCTACCGACCATAGAGTAGTGCCGTAAACCTTATTGGCATCCTGTCCTTCTTTGTTGGCAAAGCGGAAGAAGGTTGTCTCCATACCAAAGGTGAGGAGCACCAGTAGCAGAGCTGTATAGGCATAAACATTGGTGATGACACCATATCCGCCTGATGCAGCCGAAATCTTTGCTGTGTACAGAGGTACAAGAAGATAGTTGAGGAAACGTCCGATAATACTGCTTAGTCCGTAGATAACAGTATCTTTTAATAAACTTTTTAAGTTTGCCATTATATTGTTTTTTTTTCTCGTTCTAATGGAATCTAAAAGAAGATATAGGCTATGACGATAGCTGCAAGTGAACCGATAAGGTCGGCAAGCAATCCGCATGTTACCGCATGGCGTGTGTATTTAATGTTTACTGAACCGAAATATACTGCAAGGATGTAGAAGGTGGTGTCGGTACTGCCTTGGAACATACAAGCTAATCTACCCACAAACGAGTCTGGTCCATAGGTTTTCATTGCTTCAAGCATCATTCCACGTGCACCACTTCCCGACATAGGCTTCATCAAGGCTGTTGGTAAAGCTCCAACAAAATCGGTGTTTATACCCAACTGATCTAAACACCATGCAACACCATTGATGAGCATATCCATAGCTCCTGAAGCGCGGAAAACTCCCACGCCAACAAGAATAGCTACAAGATAAGGAATGATACGTACTGCAGTGGTGAATCCCTCCTTGGCGCCTTCAATAAATGAATCATAAACATTGATTTTCTTATATAAGCCTGCACCAATGAAACTCATAATCACGCTTAGTAGAATTAGCGGACCTGCAACAGAGGTTACAGTAGCCATTGTTTCATGATCCATCTGACCGAAACTCCACACTACGATACCTACAAAAGCACAAAGTCCAAGCATGAAGGCAAGGAGCACAGGTTGAAAGATGTTTATGCGCTGCCACATAGCGGTTATTATCATTCCAGCAAGAGTAGCAACGGTTGTAGCAAGAAGGATGGGCACGAACACATCGGTAGGACTTGCTGCACCATAGCTTGCTCGGAAGGCAAGGATGGTGGTTGGTATGATGGTGAGTCCTGATGTGTTGAGCACCAGGAACATAATCATTGGATTGGTTGCGGTGTCTTTCTTGGGGTTTAGTTCCTGCATCTGACTCATAGCTTTCAAACCTGTTGGGGTGGCTGCATTGTCGAGCCCCAGCATGTTACTGGCAATATTCATGAAGATACTTCCCATAGCAGGGTGGTTCTTAGGAATGTCGGGGAACAACTTTGTGAATACCGGGCTGAGTACACGAGCCAGCAGGTTTACTGCACCAGCCTTTTCACCAATTTTCATAATTCCTAACCACAGGGCAAGCACACCGGTAAGCCCTATTGAGATTTCAAAGGCAGTTTTTGAAGTGTCAAAAGTAGAATCAACAATCTTTTGGAAGACAGTTGTGTCGCCCATTAAAAACTGTATCAAAGCAAAGATAAATGCGATGATAAAAAATGCTATCCAAACGTAATTTAATACCATAGTAAATGCAAAAGTAAGAAAAAAAAGAATTAAAATATCATTTTTCTCTTATTTATTGTTACTCAAACTGGTATTTGGGTTATCTACCGTAACTGTCCGATAATCTTTACTTTAGGATTTCTTGACAGGTCACCAGGATTGCTCCCGGGTGCTCCTTCTGGCACTTCCTTTCCTGCTTTCCGATAGTATTCTTTCCAAAAATTGGTGATTTCACCGCTATTATCGTGGAAACTCATTGGAATGGGAGTAAAGAGCAGATGACCTTTGAGGTCTTCATAGCTGAGCTGTACAAGTTCACTACAATAGATGGCACTATCGTTAGGCTCAAAATAAAAGTCGTATGGCCTACCAATATAGCTTTTTGCCTTTGATATAGATGCTTTCACGTTCCATTCTTCTTGTATCCTGCCGATATAGATATGTTCTTTTCGCCGGCTTAATCGTTCAAAAGTGCTGTCAATAGGCTGCATTACGACTCCTTTATGTGTGGCTTCAAGAATATATGGCTTATTGTTCACTTGTGTGAATATGGAAACATGATCTATTCTTTTTCCTTCAAAACCACTTGTTACATCGGTTATGGCATTACCTGTTTCTGATGTATAGAAAAGTAGGTCGCCTTCTTTTAGTGGGAGAGAATAATGTTGCGCGTAGCCCATGAGGGCTACACACAACAAGATACAGTTTAATAAATGTCTTTTCATAAGCCTATATGGAATTTTACTCCTGCTATAAACCAAAGACCTGGTTGTTGCAAACTTCCGAAGTCGGCATATCGGTGCGAAATGAGGTTGTTGCCTTCAATATAGAGGCTATAATCTGGAGTGTTCCACGACAAACGGGCATCAACAAGACTATATGGTGAATATTTCTTCAGGATATTAGTCTTTGTAGCTTCGTCATATCCTGCAACATAGTTTCCATTTCTCTTTTGAAAACGGTAGTTTATGCCTAATGCCAGATTCTTCCAGATATTTAGCTGTAGGTTTGCCACAAGCTTATGACGAAGATATTCCAATACATATCTGCTGGTGATACCCTCGTATTGCTTTTGATCCTGATTGAGATAAGCATATTGAATGGCTATTTTTCTCAGTAAGTGCTGGTTTGGTAATAGCTCCATAAGGTTCATGCTTATGTTTGCTTCTGCTCCTATAGCATTTATCTTTCCGAAGTTTGTTGTTGTGAGAACAGCAGTTTCTGCCTTTTCATCTACTATCCAGTCTATCAGGTTGGTGTAGTGATTGAAGAATACATTTGCTGAAGTTTGGATAGTGTTGCTTATGTATTTTGTTCCAACTTCCACGGCAGACAGTTCTTCGGGCTTTAGGTTTTTGTTGGCATTATAGCCTTTTGAGTTGTAGTAAAGCTCCGTAACCGATGGCATTCGCAGAGATGAGTTATAAGAAGCATACACTTTCCAGTTCTCGGTCGGTCTGTAGCACGCTTCTATACTTGGATACACCCGCATGTTCATCTCCGACCAACTGTTTTTTACAGCTGTTATTCCCATTGAAAGAGTAAAATGCTTCAACAGGATGTTGTGTTCAAGAACAAACTGCACGTTGGTGCGGTTTATACCATTGGTGTAATTGCGGTCTGTGCCATGAATATGGTGTATGCGAGTGAGTTTCTCACCCAGATTACCACTCACAAGGTCTTCCTCTCGCATTTCTGCTCCAAAGGCTGTTCTTCCTGCGGCCCAGTCGAAATATCCGTTAAGGTTCACTCCAAATACATCTGTGCGATGATAGTTGTAGGGATAGGCTTCTGGGTTGTTGTGGAACAACTCAAAACGATCCATGTTTCTGTTCCAATATATTAATGGATGAAAATGGAAAATACCATTTTTGTTTTCAGCCTGTATGGCGGTATAGGATTTAAATGTTCTTTCATATTGCTCATCAGAGTAGTTGCTATAGAACGTGTTACTGCCATAGCCTTTTGTGCTCATTCCGGCATGCCATCTTACATTGACATTAGCATCATCGTAACCTCCTTGATAGAACATTTTCCCTCCGTTGTAGTCCATGTTCAACGCTCCAGATTTGCTCCGGCTATATCCGTCGCTACGCGTGTAAGAACCCGAAAAAGAGTGATTCCATCGTTGAAAATTCATTTTTACCCTTGCTCCCAGCTTGCCATAACCATAGCTTCCACCTTCTGCATGTGCCGAAACCGATGAGTTGTCGTGTTGTTTTGTTACAATGTTGATAGCTCCGAGAAGGGATGAAGTTCCGTAGATATGAGCAGCAGGTCCTTCCAGAACTTCGATACGTTCGATATCGTCAATATCGCAAGGGAAATCGAACGCGTTGTGACCTGTCTGCGGGTCGTTGATGTTCACTCCATTGAGGAGAATCGTGATCTGTTCATAGTTTCCACCTCTTATGCTCACGTCGGTCTGAGCTCCGATAGGTCCTCGTTGCCTTACATCAACGCTGGCAACATACTTTAGCAGATCGTTAATACTTTGTACCGGCGCCTGGGCAATATCCTCATGGCTCAGTACAGTTACCATTCTCGCTTGTTGGCTTTCTGCCAATGGCGCACGCGATGCCGTCACACTGACTTCATCCAGCTCAAGTGCTGCTCCGCGATACAGAGAGTCGGTGGTAATCTTGCTCACATCTGTTGAGATGCCGTCAGCCTTGGCGTATGTCAAGGTGGCAACACTCAATGTGCCCACAATTACCTCGCGTCCCAGTACAGAGAACAATGAGTAGCCTTTATTCGAGAAGTGTTTGAACTTCAGGCTTGTGCGCTTGTTGAAAATTGTTTTGTACATTTGATTAATTTATTTTCGCTGCTTAGCAAGCAGTGCTAAGCGCATGCAAAGGTAAGAAAAAGTAAAAAGGTAAAAAAGTAAAAGGGCAAAAAAAGTAAAAGCCTCACCCTTTTGGGATGAGGCTTTTGCTGGTTGAGTATCGGAGTTATCGGATTATTCCGAGTATTCTGATTATTCCGATTATTCCGAGTATTCCGAATTTTCTGATTATTCCGATAATTCGGAGTATTCTGATTATTCAGAGTTTTCTGTTAGCCCTCCCTCTCCTTTGGAGAGGGCTGGGGTGAGGTTTTACTCTTTTACTTTAACCTGCTTATCTCTAATGAGCTTTATTCTTCTCTGCAGGTCCTGAAAATGCTGTTTGTTTATGCCTGAAGCTGTTGTTGCAGCCTGTGACTTCACATAGTTCTCTACCTTGTCAAGGTGCTGAAGCACATAGAGTAGGGCGTCACTATTGTTGAAATCACCCATAAGTTTAGCACTCTTCTCATCTGGATTAATAAGCTTGTCGAGCTGCTCAACATAGCTGCGTTCGAGTGAACGTCGGGTGTTATTAAGCATTTCTTTCTTGTTGTTCAACGGCTTCCATACAATAGCAAAGAGACTGTTCATGTAGTCATCGAGCTTTAGGGCTGAGGCTGATAGGAACGAATCGTTATAGATTGTTGTAAGCAGATTGGCTTGAAGGCATCTTGCGATTGTATTTTCTTGACGGCTCTTAATATCCTTAACGACATCGAAACCAATCTTAGAGATTACATTGTCTGGATAGAGCCACATAGGTGCTTCAAAGACATGACGGTCTAGATAGCCTAACACTTCTTTCTGCTTGTAGGCAGGAGCTATCTCGATGGCATTCTTGCCAGGCATGTTATTGATGTAGTGACCACCTAAGTTCTTTAGCACGTGGTTCAAGTAACGACGATACTGGTCGCGCACACTCTGGTGCATTTCTTCCATGTCTTCATACTGGTAGTTGTCCTGATGAGTCCACTTTGGAAGGTTTGCCATCACACGCTTAAGGTTCTTGATACCATATTCGCTTGCCTTAACATTGTCGTCACCAAGGTCTTCTGTCTGAGCACGTGGGTCTTCGTCTCGTCCTTCACCACCAAACCAAAGACGAGGATTATCAGCAAGAATCTTTGTTGTCTCAGTCATAAGACCTTCTTTCTCGGCAATCTCGTCCTTAAATTCAGGGCGATACTGGTAGCCCCACTTAATAGCCCATTTGTCGTAGTCGTTGATGCGTGGGAACAATCCCTTGGGTGATATGTTGTCTTCAGGCTGTGCTACATAGTTGAAACGTGCATAGTCCATGATAGAAACGGTGTGTCCATGTTTCTCAACCCAAGCCTTGTCACGAAGTTTCTCTACTGGTGTGGCATGGCTTGCACCCATATTGTGACGCAAACCGAGAGTGTGTCCCACCTCGTGTGAGCTAACAAAACGGATGAGCTGTCCCATAAGTTCATCATCAAGTTTCATGCTCTGTGCACGTTTGTCAAGTGGACCACATTGGGTCATATACCATTTTGTGAGCAGGTTCATAACATTGTGATACCAGCATATATGACTCTCAATAATCTCACCAGAACGTGGGTCAATGATATGTGGGCCATAGGCATTCTCTATCTCGGCAGGAAGGTAACGAAGCACACAATAACGAGCATCGTCAACACTCATGTTTTTATCGTTCTTGGGCCATTCCTTACCCACGATAGCGTTTTTGAAACCTGCAGCTTCAAAAGCTACGTTCCAGTCGTTGATACCCTGAATTAGATAAGGCACCCATTTTTTTGGTGTTGCTGGGTCTATATAATAAACTATCTGCTTCTCAGGTTCAACGAGTTTGCCTTTGGCGTAGGCTTTCTTATCTTTTGGCACAAGACGATAGCGGGCAGCAATATGTTCGCGTTGTGTTCTGTGCTGGTCATCGTTGAAATAGGTGATGTTTGTGGTGAAATATCCCACACGCTCGTCCCATAGTCGTTTACGCATTGGCTCTTTAGGTAAAAGAACCATAGAAGTGTTCAAACCCAAAGTGATGCTTCCTGTGCGAACAGCTCTTGGGGTTGATCTGCCTATTCTTGGTATATTACCACCTGCACTTCCTGATGCAGCAGAGTAAGTGCGTGTAGATGCAATTTCGATGTTGATAGGGAACACCTTCATTGTGTCGATAAATGTGCGGTCGGTTTGCTGACCACCAATGCTGTATTGGCTGTTTGACGATTTAGGAATACCCACAATGTCGTTATCCTTCATGAAGAGGTTTGTAACTTCAATGAGGTTCATGTGCTTATCCTTGTTTTTGCCGATGATCTTGAAACTCGAAACAATAGGGTCGGTTGTAGAGGCTTTCAGAGTTTTCTCAATCTTAGAATCCTCTGGAGCTGTCTGTGTGAGCACATAGGCGCGCATGAGCATTGTTTTCTCATCGCGTTTCTCAAAATATATGGTATTTTCGTTAACCTCTTCGCCAGAGAACTTACCCATACCTTGGGGAACACTTGTAAAGCGTGTCACAGAGAGAATGTATCTTCCCAAGAGAGAATCTGGTATTTCAAAATACCATTTGTCTTCAATATGGCGCACGGTAAAAAGGCCCTTTTTCTCGGTTCCACCTTTCTTCAGCAGTTCGTCATACTCGTTTTTCTTTTCTTCCTTCTTTTTCTTGGAATCTTTTTTCTCGTCTTTTTTGTCTTTAGTTTCTTTCTTCTCATCCTTCTGACTCACCTCTTTTTTCTTGGTGTTGTCGTCTTGATACTGAGAAATGACAATACTGCTGGCTGAGGCTCCAAGCACCAGTCCAACAGAGCACAGGCCAATGACCAATGTTGATTTTAAGTTCATAATATTATGGATTGTATGTTAGCTATTCACAATATAATGATGCAAATTTAGAAAAAAAGTTTAATATAATCTACTTTTTTCTTATCTTTATCCCCCAAAAACATAACAATTTGTTGATATGGATAGAAGTAAAATAATTGTTCGCACAAGTGTAATCGGTATTGTTGCCAACATCTTTCTTGCCTCATTTAAGGCTGTTGTTGGATTATTTGCTAATTCTATTGCTATTATCATGGATGCGGTAAACAACCTTAGTGATGCGCTTTCATCGGTAATAACTATTGTGGGTACAAAGTTGAGTGAGAAACCTGCTAACCGTTCACATCCTTTCGGCCATGGACGAATAGAGTATTTCTCGGCTATAATCATTTCTGTTATCGTACTTGTGGCTGGTATTTCTTCACTTATAGAGTCTGTTAAGAAAATCTTCAATCCAACAACTCCTGATTACACTACATCCACTCTGGCTATTATCATAATGGCTATTGTGGTGAAACTATTGTTGGGTCGATATGTTAAGAAGGTGGGAAATGAGGTTAATTCAGATGCTCTTGTAGCAAGTGGTGCCGATGCCTTGTTTGATGCCGTAATCACTCTTTCCACTCTTGTCTCTGCCATTATCATGTTGCTTTGGAATGTGAGTATTGATGGGGTCCTGGGAACATTGATTTCGCTTGTCATCATCAAATCGGGTGTTGATATGCTGAAGTCGCCTATAGATCAGCTTCTCGGTGCTCGTATGTCGCCAGAGTTCATCAAGAGTGTTAAGGATGAGTGTATGACCTTCCCCGATGTTCATGGTGTTTTCGATGTTGTTATGCACACATACGGTCCCGACACAATTATCGGTTCTCTGCACGTCAATGTTCTCGATACTCTTAGCGCATCAGAAATTCAATGTCTTGATCGCAAGATTGCCGAACGTCTTCATACTAAGTTTGGCATTATCGCAACAATAGGAATTTATGCTATTAACACCGGAGATACTCCTGCTGCCAAGATGCAGGCAGATATCATGAAACGTGCTTTTGATAACGATGAAATTCATTCTGCTCATGGATTTTATTGCGATTTCAACGCAAAAATAGTGTATTTTGATCTTATGCCAGAATACAAGGTTACTAATCCTGTGGATCTTCGTGATAGTTTTATCGCCGAGCTAAAAGACAACGGCTATGCAGATTATGAATTCCACATAGCCCTTGACAATAATTATAGCGAAGACTGATTTTGTTCGGCTATCAAAGCTTAATAACAATTTCGTTACCGCTATATTCTACGGTTTTTGTTTCTCCGTTTACCAGTCTTATTGTGAATTTGCGCTTTTGCAACATACCTTTGAAACTGCCCTTTCTTTCGCCAATGGTGAGGGAACGGGCTTTTTCATTCCATGTCAGTTGTATTGTTGTGTAGGCTCCATTCTCATAGTTATAGTTGTCGCCCTCATCTTCATATAGTGTGAACTTAGCGTTGGCTCCGGGATATACCCTTAGTTCAAGATTGTCCCAAGCCCTCATATTGGCATACTGGGTTATAGGCGCAAGAGGCAGAATGCTTCCTGCTTTTACAAACATTGGTGTGTGATCAATAGTTGTGCTAAGAGTATAGGCTTTGCCGCCTTGATAAAGCTTTTCTGTGAAGAAGTCGTACCACGAAGCACCCTTTGGAAGGTATTTTTTAATTGTCTTTTCTACGGTGAAATCGATAGTTTTGTTGTTTCTGCCTTCTTCAATATTGTTGTCTTTGTTCCAGCCTGTCATGGCATCGGTCTTGATTACCTTTTCGTCGGTGTATTGTGCCTTGTCTATTGGCGCAGCAAGCAGGGAAGAACCAAACATAAACTCGTTTCCCATGTTCCACACATTCTTGTCTGAAGCGAAATCGCTAACCAACGGACGGATATAGCTTTCGCCAGCCGATGTCACCTGCCATGCTGTGCTGTAAATATAAGGCAGGAACTGGTAGCGCATACGGATGGTTTTCTCGATGGCATCATAGATTGGTTCTCCTTTTTGGCCAAACTGCCATATCTCACGTGGGGCATCAGCTCCGTGGCTACGGAACACAGGACAGAAGAAACCATATTGCATCCAGCGCACATAAAGCTCTTGATATTGTGGGTTCTGTGGTGCAGAGCCAGCTCCCTTAGTATTGTATGAGCCACAGAAGAAACCACCGATATCGGTATTAAAGTTAGGACATCCTGTCATAGAATAGTTTTGTCCAAGAGGCATCTGTTTGCGAAGCATATCCCATGAAGAGTTCACATCACCGCTCCACAACCCAGAGCCATAGCGTTGTTGACCTGCAAAAGCAGAGCGAGTCATAATGAACACTCGTTGCTTATTAGATGTGGCTCTCTGCTTGTCGTAAACACCACTCACGGTACACAGCGGGAAGGCATTTCTCACTTTTCGCCATGAGCCAAGGCCTGTGATGTGCTCATAGTCGCTTTCCTTTGGATAGAAGCAGTCTGGATCTGTGGAATCCATCCACCATGCATCTACACCATAGTCAAAGAGTCGTTTTAGATTCTTCCAATAGATATTTCTTGCTTCCTCGCTATAGGCATCATACACTCTCACGCCTGATGGATAATCCATGCGAGGAGGCCAGAACGAAAGTCCGCTTTGTGGCCATGTCTGAAAGTCAAAGAGTAAGCCTTTCTTATCAAGCTCCTTGTAGGCAAGTGTGTTAGGGCCGAAGCTTGCCCATATAGAAATCATTAGACGGGCATTCATGCTATGCAGATTGTCTATCATCTGTTTGCCCTGCTCGAATGGCTCACCAAGAAAGTCCATGGCATTCCATGTGTAGTTGCTTCCCCAGTATTGCCAGTCTTGAACAATGCAGTCGAGAGGCACTTGTAGCTTGCGATAGTGGTTCACTACATCAAGCACCTCTTGTGCACTCTTGTAGCGTTCCTTGCTTTGGAAATAACCAAATGTCCACAATGGAAACATTGGAACTTGACCTGACAACTCTCGCATCTGTCTGTTCACACCATCAATCGAGCCGCCATACATGAAATAATAGTCGACAGCATCGCCCACTTCGGCTGTGAACGACATACCTTCTGCATTATCGTCAAACTGAGCACGTGAATAATTATCCCAGTATATTCCCCAGCCTTTAACTGATTGTAGCACATACTGAAAATCCTGCAGATTACTTTGCTCCATGAAGATGCTTGTTCCTCTACGGTTGAGTTTTCCGTCTTGAATAGTGCCCAAACCATATATTGCCTCTTGTTTATCGAGGGTGTAGGTTTGGTTCACCTTATAAGAGCCTTTGTCGGTTCCTTCTGTTCTCTCTTCAAACTTGAAACTCTTTTCATGTAGTAAGTTCTTGCCTGAACCAAGGAACTGTAAGCGTCCAGAACGCTTGTCTATCTTCACAGCGAGATTACCACAATTTAAGGTTGCTGAAGTGGCATTCTCTTTTCTGCTCACTTTTAGTCCCTGTTGAGGTTGCATGGTAACAACAAGACTCTTTTCTTCTTTGAAAGCCTTGTTGGCAGGCCATTTTGTCACTCTCACAATAGTAGGAGAGTAGAACTCCACCTTACAGCAATACTTGCCCGTTGAGAATTCAAATCCCTCAGCCATGCAATAAGCAGCTGAAGCCATTAAAATAATTCCTAATAGAAGTAATTTTTTGATAATCATTTTTAGAGTATTTAGGTTTTCTGCAAAGATAGTTATTTTCTCAATCCCTTTTTCAATAGTTTCAGCTTATTGTTTTACCGTTCGTTTCAATCTTTTTTTTATTGGTTAAAAAGAAGTCTTTTTCGGGCTCAGTTGCATAAGTCCGTGGCACTACAATCTTATTATCCTCTTCCAGAGGACACCTCTCTTCGCTCCCTTGGAAAATTAAGCGCTGATGCGCCATTGCACAATCGTGCAAATGATATCAATCTGCGTCTCTGTTGTATTTCTATTATATTGATTCTAAACTGTAAACCATATATTCGTAATTACATCCTGCGCTCTGCTCCTCTTTATTATTTCTCATTTA
>Ga0256405_10004324_pt1 | contig 26900 bp, 22 predicted proteins | sample RumenRJG_02DNA_FD_189096 | JGI IMG/M metagenome (GOLD analysis project Ga0256405, IMG submission 189096) | Bovine rumen microbial communities from Lethbridge, Alberta, Canada - RJG_02 | ecosystem: Host-associated > Mammals > Digestive system > Stomach > Rumen | place: Canada: Alberta... | reverse complement strand
TGCATCGTCTTTCAAATGGTAAACCTTTTTCGCACTCCGGTCAACATTTTTAGGTCTCGAGTCAATAGTTTACGATTTTTAAGATTCTATCTCAGTTATCGAGTCAACCTTTTTCAGTTTTAGTCACACGCGAGTTTTAGCATAAGCGAGCGTTCGCATCTCGTTCGCATCACGTACGTCACTGTACGATTGCAATAAAAACACCGGACCTTTATTCAAAATCCGGTGCAAAGATAATACGATATTAAATTTAGTGTTCCTCTAATAGTGCGAATTTTTCCAAAAAATCGTACTTTTTTCGTTTTCGGGCTTCTTGACAGAACCAAATGATGCAGTGCAGTACTTTTTTCGGCGTCATCCCGTGCTTCGTAGCCACTTGCATTCGCGCTTCGTAAGCAGAAACACCTTTGTCCCTCGCTACAAAGTAGTCATCCACCACAGCCTGATTCCTCACTTCAATCTCATGCCGCTTCTTCGACATTCGGAAGTCGTTAGGGTCTCGTACCAAGTACGGTACGTCATACAAAGGATATGCGCTCATAATCTCAATCAATTACTAGTTTAAACTCTCTGATGATGCTGAGTTTAAGCGCAAGTGCTTCTTCGAGGGTATAAATCCCCGCCCGTTCTTTGTACCACGCGACGACCATTTTCGTGGTCTTGACGAGGTCGTCAACTCGACCGTCACCGTTATAGTTAGTCGGCTCTGCATCTCGTGCATTGACGATAGCGTACCATGGATTCGGGTGGACACTCTCGCCTCGCCGTTTCTTGTCTCGGATGAGACGATACACACGGTGCTGCATGTGGATACTAAGCGTGTTCCAAAGGTTCGTCTCGCACTTTCCGCGCATGTTGTGGAACTCTCGCGGAGGGTTAAGCAGGTCCCACATATAATCAAAAGATCTCTTTTCATCATTCATAAAATTTTAATTATTGATGATGATTTCTATAGCGTCCTATTACTACCTATAGTTTCCTATATACGTCATCATTCATCATTCTTTTTTATAAAGGGGGTTATAGGGGGAAGAACCTTTTTTCTTAACCCCCTAAACCCTACCGCATTAATCCAGGCACTTGAGCGTCTTCTTCACCTCGTCTGGTGCGATGTTCGGGTGATCTTCAGGGAAGTTATCCATGATCTCCTTCATCTTGCGCGTGAGTTTAGCTGATTCCTTCTTGTACTCAGCCTGTTCCGCCGCTTTCTTGCAGTACTCCACACCTTCCGGCATCGTGTACTTCTGCGGCTTGCCAACGATGTCAAACACCGGCGTCACGTCCAAGGTGTAGTGATGTCCTTCGTGCTCGAACTTACCGCTGGTCTCGCCGAGTTCTTCCAACTTGCCCTCAGCCAAGGTCTTTGCGTCCGTTTCCAACTCATCCACGCGCGTCTTGCACGATTCGATCAGTTGTTTCAACACGCTTGTTTCTACCAGTGCATCCGCACCATTCAGATTGATGTCATTTGCAGCAATCAGCGCTGCGCGTAATTCTATTGCTTTCATAATAATTCTTTTTTGATAATTTTGGGTAATTTTTGACTAAAAACGTCGTTCATTGTCCCGCATGGTATGCGGGTTTAACACTCACAGTAATGGGTCATATCCCATTCCATCTGATCAAAATTCGGGTCGCGGTGATACTTGTTTATCATCGCCTGAAACTCCTTCTCCGGCATTGCGTGCCACCGCTCAAAGTCCTCGCGAGAATAGATCCGCAAGTCCCCTAATAGTTCTTGCAACTGCTTCTGCCGTGCATCGTACTTGCGATGCTTCGCCTGCGATAACCAAATAAGGTTACACGCGCGGTTGTCGGTCGTAATACCATTCAAGTGATGACATTCGTACGCATGTCCGTTTGCGTCTACTCGACGAGGACCATTCCATGCCAGACACACCGCGTGTGCGACCAGAATATTCCCGTAATCGTCGTGCATTTTGAGATACCGCTGCTTACGACCGCTGTTAAACTTACTATTCACGGTCGTGTCAGGTCCCACCGTCAAACGCCGGTACTGCCATGCATACTTGCCGGTGCTTTTGTCCTTGCGTAGAATACGCGAGTAAGGAACACCGTCTTCTGATGTGTAAAGTGGTCTGTTCTTAGTACGCACAAGGGGTCGTACCAAGTGCAATTCTGTGCCATCCGCCGTCCAATCCGTCCGAGGATGACGATTCGCTAATTTTGTCATGTTGCGAAAATTTTGTGCTTGGCTTTGATTGAACGGCCGTTCCTGTGCGCACAAGTATCAAAACTTTCGCGGGTTAATAATTATTGTTATCTTCGTTCGAAGTGTCGAGGTATCGTGGTCTCGCCATCTCCGAAACGCAGTGCAAAATTATAGCTTTTTTCTCATTTCGCCAACTATTCTTCGCCCCATTACACAACTCGATTCACAACTCACAAAACTCACTACAAAACTTACTACATAACTCGTCAAAATACCTTGAAAAAGTCGATTCGCTATCATTGAGGAATGCTGTCTCCCTGTCTAAAACATTTTGGGGATAGCACATATTTTGACAAAAAAGATTTTGGGGACAGCACGAAAGCAAAAGACTATTTTGTGTAAATTTGCGGGTTAGTACGATTGTTTGTGCATAAAAAAAGCGGGGCAGCATGATTTTTTGCTCGAAAAATTTGCGGGGGAAGATTTTTTTTAGTATCTTTGCAGCGTTTTTCAAAAATCACGGATATGGAAAGAGTGTTTAAACGTAAGATTTATCAGAAATTGCTTGATTGGAAGCAAACAAAGCAAGGGCGCACTGCTATTTTAGTAGAAGGTGCTCGTCGTGTCGGTAAATCTACGATTGTGGAAGAGTTCGCAAAAAACGAGTATGAGTCGTATATTCTTATAGACTTCAACCAAGCGAAGAAAGAAGTCATAGAACTTTGGGATAATTTAACCAATTTAGATGATATCTTCACGAAGTTGCAACAGAGTTATTTGGTAACGCTCCATAAACGTAAATCCGTTATCATCTTTGATGAGGTTCAAAATTGTCCTCGCGCACGTCAAGCAATCAAGTATTTGGTCAAGGATGGTCGCTACGATTATATAGAAACCGGTTCGCTCATCAGTATTCATAAGAATGTAAAGGACATCACGATTCCAAGTGAGGAAAACCGTATAACTATGCATCCTATGGACTACGAAGAGTTCCGCTGGGCATTTGGAGATACGGCATCTGTACCTTTGTTCAAGCAACAGTTTGATGCCAGAATGTCCATCGGTGATTGGGTTACCCGCGACAAGATGCATGAATTAAGATTATACATGCTCGTAGGCGGAATGCCGCAAGCTGTGAATACCTATTTGGATACGAACAATCTAAGTCTGGTGGATCAAACCAAACGGGAGATCATTGAGTTGTACTTGGATGACTTTCAGAAGATAGATTCCACCGGCAATGCTGAGCGGCTTTTCAAGAACATCCCCGCTCAATTAAGTAATAACATATCGCGTTATCAGCCTTACACGGTTATCAGCCAACAAACAGAAACCAAAATGGCGGAATTATTACAAGCATTGGAACAGAGCAAAACTGTGAATTTCTGTTATCATTGTACGGATCCAAACGTGGGCATGTCGCTCAATAAGGATATGAGCCGATACAAAATGTTTGTAGCAGATACGGGATTGTTTGTGACGCTATGTTTCTGGGATAAGGATTACACAGAGAATGTCATTTACAATAAGTTGCTACACGATAAGTTAGAAGCAAATCTGGGGTATTTGTACGAAAATCTTATTGCGCAGATGCTTACCGCAGCGGGTAATCAACTCTTTTATTACACCTTCCCGAAGGACGAGAAGCATAACTACGAGATTGATTTCTTGTTGTCAAGAGGGAATAAACTTGCTCCGATAGAAGTGAAGTCTTCCGGATATAAGACACATAAGTCGTTGGATGAGTTCTGCAAGAAATATTCGGCGCGTGTAGGGAATCGTTATTTGGTTTACACCAAAGATCTGAGGAAAGATGGTGAGGTGTTGATGGTACCGATTTATATGACAGGATTGTTGTAGATTATGTAGATTCCCATAAATTATGCAAAATAATTTGCATATGTCAAATATTTTGTGTACCTTCGCACGCATTTTACGTGCTATGAGATTTGATAGAAGATGAAGATACCACAAAATATAGAAGAAATCATTGAAGAGTTGATGGATCAATATCTGGAGGACGATCGATACAATCGCCCGTGGATAATTGGTTTCAGCGGTGGCAAAGATTCCACCGTTCTGCTAACTCTGACATGGTTGGCTTTACAACGACTTAAAGAGCAAGGGAAACCCTTGACGCGACAAGTGTACGTCGTCAACAACGACACACTGGTTGAAAATCCGGTCATTGAAGAATACGTCACCGGTGTACTCGACATGATATCCAACGCAGCCAAGGAACAAGGCCTTCCTGTCACCGTCAAAGTGACGACACCGGCTTTGGAAGATACCTTCTGGTCTTGCGTTATCGGCAAAGGCTATCCTGTTCCAAATAACTCTTTCCGTTTCTGCACAGAGAAGATGAAGATTAAACCGACTTCGGCTTTCATCACATCCCAAGTTGCAGCCGACGGAGAAGCTATTGTACTCGTCGGAACACGCTATGACGAAAGTCAACGCCGTTCCCAATCCATCAAGCGCCACGAGATTAAAGGACACCGCCTTTCCAAGCACCCGTTGAACGCTAACACCTTCACTTACGCGCCTATTAAGTCGCTGATGTTGGAAGAAGTTTGGTGGATTATCAATGCCATCCCCTCACCGTGGGGCTTCGATAACCAAATCCTCTTTAAAATATACGCAGATGCCTCCGCAGACGACTACGAGTGCCCGACGGTTGTAACCGACGATTCCCACCGCTCTTGCGGTCAAAGTCGTTTTGGCTGTTGGATATGCACGGTTGTCAAAGAAGACAAATCCATGACCTCGCTCATCAAGAACGGCATTGAATGGATGAAACCGCTTTTGGAGTTCCGCAATCGTCTGTCGGACAACCGCAACGTCTCTGAACTCCGCTGTTCAACCCGCCGTAACGGTCAAGCAGCTGTCGATGAGAACGGACATAACTTGGGCAACTACACCATGGAGTACCGCATTCAGATGCTCCGCGAACTGCTCCAAATCCAACGCGACACGCAGCAGTATCGCTCCAGTATCAATCTCATCTCCAGCCAAGAACTGATCGCCATCCAAATCATTTGGTATCGCGATGGTAACTTCACGACGACCGTCAACGACATCTACAACGAGGTATACGGCTACGACATCCCTAACGACAATATCAGTTTGCAGGAACGTATACTGTTGGAGAAAGCGTGCGGCGATAACCCCAATCACTACAAACTGATTCAGGAACTCCTTGCGCTCCAGAAGAACAAAGTTCTGCTAATGAAGAAGCAAGGTTTACAAAACGATTTAGAGGCTCGTATCGATGCCTTCATAAAAGAGCAATAACATGCGCATACAAGATATAACACTGACAAACTTCCGCCTATACCGAGGCGTCAATAAGATTTCTTTCCCGCAGGATGCTCAGGGTCGGAACATCTATTTGATCTCCGGCGAAAACGGCTTCGGCAAGACCACGTTCTTGCACTCTCTGTTGTGGTGCTTGTATGGACGCTTGATGGCTGAGATAGACGACACCGCACGAAAGGAAATAAGCAACTGCGGTGGCTACGGACCGTTCTTAATCAGCAACCTCAACAACAACGCCAAGCAGTACGTCGAATCCATTGGAGCAGACACACTTGCGCGTATTAAACGTTCCGGCTACACACCCGACGACGAGGACATCCAAGCCAACGCTGTCTATTCCATCGCAATCACTTTCACGGATATATCAATTCCGTCTATCCCATGCCAGAAGATAACCATTATTCGTTCGTACGATTTTATCAAGCAAAGCGACAATATCGAAGTGCTTATAGACAATCAAAAGAACGAGTTGGCGCAATCCATCGGCAATGATGTCTTCATTAACGACTTCATCCTCAACAAAGACATCGCACGTTTCTTCTTCTTTGACTCGGAGCGCATTGTTGCACTTGCAGAGACCAACACTGCCGAAGACCGTCGCCGCTTGGCATCTGCCTATAACGAGGTACTTGGTGTGAAGAAATACGAGGACTTGAAGCACAATCTGGAAGCCCTCCGTCTAAAATTCCGCAAGCGTACGTCCGATATTGAGAGTCGTAACAAACTGAACGCACTCCTCGATAAGAGCGAGAAACTACAAGCTGATTTGCAAGCGGTTGAAGACACCATAGCAAACAAAGATGAAACCCTGTCCGCTCTCCGTCAGAAAGACAAAGAGTATCAAGAGAAACTGCTTCGAGAAGGTCAGGGAATGACAATGGATGAGTACGAGCGTCAGAAGGCAGTGTTGCAAAAGACACGCGAGAACGATGCCATCATCAAAGAGAAACTCCGTGGATTCATTGAGTTTGCTCCGTTTGCTATCGCCGGTGACCTCTTGACGCAAACGATGGAGGAAATCAGAAAGGACTATAACGCAGCCAAAGCCGCGCAAAACATAGCCAACCAGAATGGTTTACTGAAAGAGATCTACGACAAGTTGGTCGGAGAACTCGTCCCGCTTGCCGGTACAAACGGCACAAAGATGCAAGCAGCCGTTCACAGAGTGCTCGACAGCTTCAAAGAAGAAGAGATAACGCACGAACCATTGCTTAGCGTCAATCGTGACGAGTACAGCGAAAGCCAATCCATCTTCTCCAACCTCACGACCACTTATCGTGTTGAGTTTGAGCACTTGGCAGACGACAACAAGAAGAACAAACAAACGATGAGTCGAGTTCAGCAGAAACTTGCGTCCATGCAGGCCAACGAATCCGACGAAATCATTAAACAGATACGCGCAGAGAAGTCTGGCATCGAAATGCAGATCAAGAAACTCGAAGAGGAGATTCGTGGTTTGTATGTTCGTCACGGCTCTATCTCGCAAGACCTCAACATCTGCAAGAAACAGATTTCCGAGTTGAGCAAGAAAGTGAGTCTCGACGATAGCGATGTTAAGAAAGATGCACTCGCCAATGAACTTATAGGCAGCCTTGACTCCTTCCTGCGTAATCTCAAAACGGAGAAGAAGATATCGCTGGAGCGTCGTCTCAAAGGCATCATGAATGCCCTCATGCACAAAGAAGACTTCATTGGCAATGTGGCAGTGGACGTGCAGGAAGATGGTCTCGACATCGTGCTCTATTCTCCTTCTGGCAAGCCTATCCGCAAGGAAACACTCTCCAAGGGTGAGCAACAATTATACGCGACTTCGCTCCTCAAAGCACTCGTTGAAGAATCCGGCATTGAGTTCCCGGTATTCATCGACAGCCCGTTGCAAAAGTTCGACAAGAGCCACTCCAGCAAGATCATTACCGAGTTCTATCCGTCCATCTCCAAGCAAGTGGTACTATTCCCGCTGCTGCACAAAGAGTTGACCGAAGATGAACTTGGAATCATGATGCCGCTGGTTAAGAGTGCGTACCTGATTAAGAATGAAGTGGACCACTCGTACTTCAAACAAGTACCCGTGGATAAGTTAATGAACGATTAAACGAACGAGATATGTTTTCACAAATTAAGACAAGCGCAAAGAACCGCGAAATAGTTGTTGACTTGACTCGCAAGTTTAATCTTGGAGCAGAGAACGTGATTGCTCGTATCGCAATCGCTTATTCCCTGAAGTCCGGCGTTAAGTTCAATCCCATGGACGCGAAAGATTCCGGCGGAAAAGAATACTCACGTGCCGTGCTCTTTGGAGGAAACGACTTCCTCTATACCGCCATGATGTGTACGTACTACGGCATCTCGGAGAACGACAAAGACATGGCACGTTACTTCAAAATGCACTTGGACGATGGCCTTGAACGCATTGCCAACGACGTTAAAAATAACCCAAACTTAGTCGGCTTCGATTATTTATTCGACCGCATTAACGAAGGACTCGGAGAGATATGTTCGACCCGCTAAAACGACAGCCATATATAGATTTGTTTGACTTTGAGAAGTTTCACAAATCTTTCCAACAACTGCTAAACGCAGCTGATGGTACCGAAGCGTTTACGATGGAGCAATACATCTGCGACCATCCTGAGTTGTGGAAAGACTACGACATCGCTGAGGCTATGGCAATCGCATTCCTTTTAGAAGATGAGGTGTATGAAGCGTATAATGTACAAACCAACTTCGAAGGGAAAATTATTCTTCAACCTAATACGGAAGAACCCAAGGTCGAGACCAGAGAACCAGTAATTAGAGATCTAGCCAAAGAATTCCTAGAAGATAACGACGCGCCTCAATCTATTGAGAGCGTTTTGAAATACGTTAATGACCGTCGTGTTAACAAAACGGAGGCATATAAACTAAGAACCAGTTTAAAAGCGAGTGATGTAAAAGATATCTTTGTCTTCTTTGAGAATGGAAAGGTGGGCTTGTGCGATAAGAAGTACCGTAAAGAAGATATGCAAAACGTCATTGAGTTCCCATTCGAACCAGATGAAGTGCAGACCGATCTTTGTTCACAAACGTTCGAGTTACGTTATTCCTCAAAACGTGCTAACCATCCGATTGACTTTTTCACAAAAGCACTCTCCAATAGTTCGCACTTGGATATTGGATTGGGTTACTTCAGTAGCGCATCTTTCAACGTCCTGGCTTGTGGCTTCGCACATTTTATCACTAACGGTGGTCTCATGCGCATGTACATCAATCCGAATCTCACCGAGGAAGATTACAACTTACTCAAGAACAAAGATGCCATGGGGTTCCGTAAGAAACTTATTGAGTCGTATGAACGCTTGTTCAAGGTTCTCTCCCATCGTGACGAACTTTTCTTCAAGTGTCTTGCTTTCTTAATTCAAGAGAAGCGCATTGAAATCAAGATAGCCGTTCTCAAAGAAGGTGGTATCGCACATGAGAAGTTTGGTATCTTCACCGACTCACAAGAGAACGAGGTTGCCTTTACTGGGTCGATGAATCTCACTGCTGCTGGTTTGACGAAGAACATAGAATCTGTCGATAGTGTCTGCTCTTGGACGAACGAAGAGTCCAAACAGCGCATTGCCGTTTACCACGAAGATTTCAATAATATATGGGAAGAACGCAATCCCGATGTGACCATCTTCTCGTCATATGACTTCTGCAATGTGGTCATGCAGCACTACCCGAAAACCAATATAGATGACTTGGTAAGATTGGAGAAAACGGTTATCCAAGATCTTCCCAAAGATATTCCGTCATACTTTGCAGAAAGACCATATTTCCCGTCCAAATTCAAACGGCCTTTCCCTTATCAAGAGGAAGCCTATCAGAATTGGTGCAATCGAGGGAAGCAAGGCATCTTTGCGATGGCAACAGGAACGGGAAAAACAATCACTTCGCTTAACTGTGCTCTGGAAGAATACTACAACGATGAATACTATCATCTCATCATTTTAGTGCCATCACTTGCCTTGGTAGAGCAATGGGAAGAAGAAGCATCCAACTTCAACTTCCGAAATATCATTACCGTATCATCGGCAAATAGCGATTGGCGGGCTAAAGTGGTTGATATAATGAATAAATTGAATCGTGGAAAAGATGTGAACTACGTCATCATCTCCACCTATCAATCATTCGTTGTAAAAGACTTCCAGATATTACTTCCGCGTATCTCTACTGGAGCTATACTGATTGCGGATGAGGCACACAATATCGGTTCTAAGCAAGTGCGTCAAGCATTTAGAGCATTAACTATCTCACGTCGTATCGCTCTTTCTGCTACTCCGCAACGCGTATATGACGAGGAAGGCACCAAGGAAATTGAGACGTTCTTTAACGACACATATCCGTATACCTATAGTTTCTCAATGCGACGTGCCATCAAAGAAGAACGCCTGATGGCTTACATGTATTATCCTCGCTTGGCACATCTTGACGAGGAAGAAATGTCGAAATACGTTTACTATACAAGAAAGTTGCTGCAACTATACAACGAGCAAAGTGGCTCATTCAGTGACCCGGATAAGGCAAACACATTACTTATGCAGCGCAAAAATGTGCTCCATAAGGCGAAGCAGAAGATGGTTGAGTTCCGGAAGATCATTACTGAAATAGGGGAAGATAAGTTGAAGTACTGCTTTGTTTATTCGGCTGCTGGTAAACGCATCACAACCGAGGGAAGAGACGATGAAGTGCTTGATGAGGAAATCTTAAAGGAAATGATGACTATAACTAAGCAAGTCTTTCCGTCCGTTCGTTGTAACTCCTATACCAGCAATGACTCAAAGAGTTTGCGCAAACAGAAACTCGATGCTTTTGCCGCTGGTCAGATTGATGTACTATTTGCTAAGAACTGTTTGGACGAAGGTGTGGATGTGCCGCGTGCAGAATACGGTATCTTTACATCAAGCACAGGCAATCCTCGCCAATTCGTTCAGCGCCGTGGACGACTTTTACGCAAACATAAAGATAAACGCTTTGCGTATATCTATGATATAATTGTCACACCGAATTTCCAATCTCCGCAGTACGATAGAAAGTGCTGGAAGATGGAGAAGCATCTTGTCGAGGGAGAAATGGCGCGCGTCGCCAACTTCGCATGTCTGGCAAGTAACTACTACTTGGGCACTATGTCTGCCTTGCAGGAAGTAATCTCATTCTATGAAATAGACTTGGATGGGATGGTACTTAAAGAAGAATAATTATCACACAATATGGAAGCAAAAGAAATCTTTGATGAAGTAATTGCATCAGAAGAAATGCAGACCCTCTTTGGGATAAGCAAGGACTCCCTAAAAGACGAAAGTTGGGAAGGGACGACGAACAATCATGTCATTGAGTACATCAAGGACATCATTAATGGCGTGGAGCATCGTAGAGGAGATAGCTCCATTTATCAAGCTTTGTTAAAGAAGAAACCATAAAAATTGAGCATTATGGGAACAATCATCAAATCAATCGCGTTTGAAAACTTCTATAACTACTACGGGAGTTTCGAGGATAATACCTACGAGTTCACGGAAGGTATTAACATCATCAATGCCGATAATAACTTAGGCAAGTCTAAGTTCTATAATGGTTTCTTGTGGATCTTGAAAGACGAGGTATATGACTCCGACGAGAAACGTATATTCAGTGTTAAGGACTCCTATATCAAGATGCTGTCTAACAAAGCTCGCAGGGAAAGTAACCCTGTTGAGATGGGAGTATGTATCGTCTTTGAGAGTGATGGTGTATTATACACGATCACAAAGAAGGTGCTCTTTGATGAAGAGAATATAAGACCATCTTTTGAGGTAATTAAGACGGATAGCAATGGCGATTTACCAATCTCCGACTTGGAAGAGCAAAAAGAGGCTATTCGTAAAATGATTCCTACTGACATGGAACGGTATGCTTTGCTTCAAGGTGAGTCCATGGAGCGTTTAGTGGATCTTTCTACTTTGACAGGTTTGGCTGATACAGTAAAAACATTGGCAGATATCAACAACTTGAATACAATGTGTGATAAGGTAAAGTTGATGGTAAAGAATGCCAAAAAAGATAAGGAAGCGGAAGAAGCAAGGAACAATAGTGCAGACCAAGCATTAAGAAAGTTGCAGCAGGATCGAGCCGATTATGAAGAGTGGATTGACCAAGCCAAAGAAAAAATCGGCATCGCCAAATTGGAAATAGCTGCAGCTACAAAGACAAAAGAGTCCATTGAGGCAGAATTCCTGAATAGTAAAAAACGTATTCAACTCCGTGCAGAATATGAGAGAGAAGATAATGAGTTGAATAAAATGCGGAAGAAAAAAGAGGAAATGGAATTATCCATCACCAGCCGTATCTTCGACGAAAATCGTCCATGGTTGTTATGGGCTTTAGAGGAAGAGATTACAACCTTCGATGAATTACGCGTGGACTTTATTGGTAAACAACGCGAGAAACAAATCTCCAACAATCCCGATATCCTTTTACCGGAAGGCTCTCCTGATGTACCATCGTTAAGAAGAATGCTTTTACGTGAATATTGCGAGGTATGTGGGCGTGAAGCACATAAGGGTACGCCGGAATACCAGCATATTGAGATGGTCTTGAATAGACCGCGTAAGTCGGTTCTGCAATCGGAAGGCTCCTTGGGACAATTCTATGGCGACTTACAAATGCAAGTTGGTAACTACCGCCAAACAATTCCATGCGTCAATGATGAATATGAAAAGTTCATGGCTGAGATAGATGCCTTAGGTGAGGCTATCATTGCGCAAGAGGCTGTCGTAGAACAAAAATTGGACGAATTAGCGTTAGTGGATAAAGAAGATGCTACCATCGAAAGCGATCAGAAAATACTATCGAGTTATACGCAGGCTAAGGAAACCATTCGGAAGAAGACGGAAGAGATAGATATGTATAGCTCACGTATAGATCGTTGGCAGGCTGGCCTGGAGAAGACAATAAGCGACATCGCGAAGAAGCAAGATAACACAGAAGTCATGAGCGCTGATAACTTCTACAAGGAAATGCAAAACTTGGAGAGATTGTTCTTGGCTACCAAAGAACGCATCTATGACAAAATCGTTGCGCGCTTGCAAGAAGAGTCCAATACGATGTACCGTGACTTAACCGCACGTAATCACACATTGGGTGGAGTACTACATTTCCAGAAGCGTGATGATGGTACACTCAAGGTGGTCGTCATCAATGATGACGGTGAGGAATTAACAGGTAACGGAACCGGCTTCCAAAGAATGAAACAATTAGCAATTGTGATGTCTATCATTTCCTCTAAAATTGGTCACCATCAATTTGACTATCCGTTCGTCTCAGATGCTCCGTTCTCAGAGTTTAGTATCAACTTTATTGAAAATTTCTTCAATAAAGCACCTTCAGTATTCCGGCAGTGTATTATTATGATTAAAGACCTTTGTGACCCCAATGCTCCCCAACTCATCAATAATTTCGGTCAGGAACTTTCTGAGAAAATGAAGAAGGGAGAAATCAAAGGTACATTCTACGTCAATTATACTGCTGAGAAAACTGATAATTCACAAATGGTAACCCTTAAAAAGCGTTACGCATAAATTTGAACGATTATGACATACAAGGATTTTGAAAGTAAAATCATGGATTTAAGACCTCACTACAGTGAGAAGTATCGTGACATGATTGACCGCATCTCCAATAAAGGAGAGAAATTGGGTGTCGGTAATATTGCGCAATTCGGTGCGTTCTACCAAACGTTCATGTATGCGTGTATCATCGGTGTGCGTTTAGGTGCTCCCAAATATTTGGAAAAAGGAGAGCCTTCTGTCGAATTTGCTCCTATCTTCAAATGGAAACCGACTAAAGTAAGAGAATTTGTATTGATGCTGATATTCAATCGCACAAGCGATTTCGGCTATGAGTGGATGAATCTTGAAGACGCTTCTGACGAGGTTATCTATAACTTCACAAGTGCGTACAATAGAGAACTCGAAGGCTATGCCAATCGTGGATTTGAGTATCTGCAAAAGAAATGGGATAACGAGAAAGTTATCTTCAATTCCCCGCAAGTATTTGTTGATATTCTGCTCCAGTTAGGTAAGGCATAATATGGCAGAAAGATCCATCCATCTGGAGACTCTCTTAAAACTCCAATCTGCATTGGAGATGTTTGACATGTCTTTTAGCACGTCTAACAAACTGTTCCGCTTGGCGCTTGTATCTGAGATGATAGATACGGCTGGTTTGTTCGAGCAGTTGGCAGAGGATTGGAAAGATAATCTCCCATATGGTGAAGGACCTGATTTGGATGTCGATTTTGAGTATTGGTCGGAGTATAAAGCTTGGGAAAACTTACATATGCGTGCCACACAAAATGAATGTATCGAAGGTTTTCCCATATCTCTTGGTAATGGCAGAACATCCGAGAATGCCAAGCGGTTTAAGAAATCCACATATACCAAGTATCTCTCTTCTATATTTAAATCAACAAGATACGAAGGAAAAGATACGGCCACCGACTTTCTTAAATTCTTGATGGATGATAAAACAGGCACCACAAGATTTGGTAATATTGTTTCATATGCACTATTCCATTTGACGTCTGCTATCAGAAAAGCAAATGCGATTTTGCAATCTCCATCGGATGCATCGCTATCCCGTTACTATGATGCACAACTTGGTCGCTCCGACTCTTATATCAAAGATGAACTCCATAAAGTGAAGGAAATCTTGAATGATACCACTATTTCAGAGAAGCGTAAAGAGAATAGTTTGAGAGCACATAGAGATAGTATAAGCGAAAACTTGCGTGAATCAGGTTTCTTAATGGAGTTCAAAAAGGCGTTTAATCACTACGACATCGACGATTATCGCAAAGAGAACTCGGAGCACCGCAATTTATCGGACGACCAAGTTTTGGAGAGGTTAGCCCTTTCTGATCTGTTTGATTCTAATGGCGAACCGCACAAGATCAAAATCGCTCGTCATATATTCAATCATCGCAAAGTGCTATCTAGAGAAGCCATAGCGTCCTTCTTTGTATATGTCAAAGTCTTACCCGAGATTGACCAACATCTATTCCAATATGTAGCGCAGCATAATTTGAAGGAAACGAAAAGCATCTCACATAAAACTATATCAAATAACTTAATTGGCATCGACGCTGGTATCATGACAGTACATCAATTCCATCTCTGCAATGCAGCTGATTGGGCAGTAGTGTCAAGGATCTTGGAAGAGAGAGGCACTTGGCAACGTAATGCCTTTACCGCACATGCCGAGTATATCAATGATATCTGCGGAGAGAACGTTACATCATCCACATCCTTATCCCGTTCGCCGATCTATACCAAAGTTGCCGGTGAATATCCTAACTGGACCATCCGCCCCTCCGAACAAACCCGCGAAACCGCCCGCAAACTCCAAGACTACCTCAAAATCGCTGAAATCTTCACTAATGCAATAAACTAAGCCATATGGATAGTAGATATTATCAAGATAAAATAAACCGCTTAGATAAAGATATTGCGGATATAGAGAAGAAAATCGCTGCCGAATCCAAAATAGAGGCAGATAGAAGTTCGAAGATTGCAGCGATTCAGAGAAGCATCACAAAAAACACGTCTATGTCTTCTCTAAATCTAAAACAACGGCAAATGAGTAATTACAATCGCGAGATGAATACGGCTCAAGTTCGGCGTGCGGATTTACAAAAGAAACTTGCAGATAAACGAGCAGAAAGGGCTAAGTACTCCATTGAATTACAAAAAGCAGTGGCAAGAGAGAATAAGCAAAATGAACTGAACCATAAGAAACTCCAAGAGCAATATGAACAAAGGGTGAGGGAATTAACAGAAGCCTTACAGAATGCCACAATGACTCAAACAACTCCACATAGTCTTTATGATGAGAACGATAATGCTGAATACGATGTGTTTATATCTCATGCGTCAGAAGATAAGGAGACATTTGTGAACGACTTAGTTCAAGCGTTAATGAATAGAGGAATAAAGGTTTGGTACGACTCGCAAAATATCGAATGGGGAGACTCTTTGAGAACGAAGATAGATAACGGACTAAGGAATGCTTCCTTTGGAATAGTAGTTCTTTCTAATAACTTTATCTCCAAAGGATGGACTCGATATGAATTGGAAGGACTTTTCAATATCGAAATGACTAAAGGAAAAACCATCTTACCCATTTGGCATAATATTACAAAACAGCAAGTTATGGACTTTAGTCCAACTCTTGCAGGACGCATGGCATTAACATCCGCAGCGATGACTCCCGACGAGATGGCTGACGAGTTTGTCAGAATGTATAACAGCGCAAAAAAGAAATAATATATGGCTAATGTAACTTATCTTATAGGAGCAGGAGCAAGTGCTGGTAAACGAGGTGATAATGGATACATCATTGAAGGTTTGCCTTGCGTGAATGAAATATCTAATTGTTTGTGGAGTATATGTAATTTGATTGACAAAACTGCTATCCCAAATGATTTAGCGTGGAAGAACTCGCAAATAGGATTAGATTCTGTCGAAGATTGGGAAAGTGCACGCAAGAATCTTTTGAGACGTTTGCAGAGCCTGCGAATTCAATGCGAACGACATGCTACTATTGATACCTATGCAAAGAAACTGGTACTTAAGAATCAGCAAGTTGCATTTAAGGAATTGGAGCAACTATTAGCATTGTTCTTTATATACCTTCAGATGCAAAACTTTCCGGATTCGAGATATGATACTTTTTTTGCTAATATTTTGGAAACTAATCTGCATTTTCCTCCCAATATTCGCGTGATTTCATGGAATTATGATAGCCAATTTGAGTTGGCATATTCCGGCTATGATGAACAAGGTGAGTTATTAGTTGGGTCTAAAAATGCCAAATTAGACATAGATTATGAGATAATTAAGATAAATGGAACCGCAAGTTTTGAACGCCAAACGAGCATAGCAAAATTACGAAAAGAGGTTTGGGATAGAATATGGGCAATCAAAGATAAACCTAATCATAGCGAACAATTACAAAGAGAGCAGACATGGTTATTAGAGTTCATATTTCTTTATCAATTGTATGTGGTTGGCAAAAAAGATAACACTCATTTATCTTTTGCTTTTGATAGCAGCCAACCAAGCGAAAAGATTCTGAGTAGAGTAGATAAAATCATTAGCCAAACAGATGCTTTGGTAATTATTGGCTATACATTCCCATTTTTCAACCGTGAGATAGACAGGAAGATATTGCAACGCCTAAAACCGAATGCAAAGATTTACATCCAAGATCTTAATCCAAAATCTGTTAGACAAAGTCTTGAAGCTGTTTTAACAGACGAGCAAAGGCAAGTGCAAATCAAAGAAATCGAACGTACAGAACAATTCTATCTTCCCCCGGAATTATAGTGTTGTACATATATTATGCTTCGATATAATCTTCAATATCACCGGCAAGCCGACCAGTTCGTCCAACAAACCGGCAACTGGGATTTTACCGTCTATATGGGGCACTATCGCGAGTGGGAAGACAACCAAATCGTCCACGATTGGTTAGCTTTCATGCCCATGCACAACGATAGCAGACATTATGTCGAAGGATTGCCGATTTATGTGCTGGTGAACGAAACAGATATTCGCTTCACCGATGTATCTGAATGCTTCAAGGTCTTAGATCAAGTGTCCATCAACGACCACTACGCCAAAGGACGCAGGATCTTCTGCAAGATGGAACAACAGTATTGGGCGGATGATTTTGCCAATGCCAAAGAACGTGAATACGTTCGCGAAATCATCCAAGTCATGCGTGGACACTTTGACGAACCAATCGAAGACAACGATATGTACTTGTTCTTGCAAGAGAGCAAACGACTCAACCGTCGTATCAAAATCGTTCCTGACAAACAAGCCAACGCCAACAAACTCGACGCCTGGTCTTATTATCTAACTTTGGTTTAATCTCTTTTTCTTTCCTGTAACTTTTTCGCCCCCTTGCGCGATATATAAACAAGGAGAAGGACAAATTTTTTCTTTCTTTAATAAGGAGTTCGTTGCACTCACGGCTATGTTTATTTAGGAAGAATTATCCCCCCATTAAGGTGTTCGCTTCGCTCACGGTCTTTGTCTATAAATTATCAAATCGGATATCGGCATCGTCCACACCAAGCGAGTGGAGGAGATCCAATACCGTCTTGGCCATCATAGGCGGAACGTCCTCGACCTCTTGCATTCGTTAGGAGTCGATGACGCAGACATCCGCTTCGACAACTTCGGAGGATAAGGACGCATGAGGCTCATGTGACATTACACAAACGGGGCTTAAGCCCTTATATGACAACGCTCGGTTTATCAGGTGCTTGCACATGGATAGACCGAGTGTTTGTTGTATAGACACCGCATGGTGTTTGTGTTATGCCACAATCGCCTCATGCGCAAAAGTGAGCGGATCGAACTTCGGGGGAATTGCGGAGGTCTAATCGACATAGCTATGCTATGGAGAATTGCCTCCGTAAGGCGGCGTCCGAACTTCGGAGGTTAATCTAATATAAGGTACGCACGCGTATACGTGCGTACCTTATATTATTTTTTTTTCACTAACATCTTTAAAGTCCTTAACGACCCTAAGGACCTTATTGCCCTTAAAGACCCTACCTTCCTTACTGCCTTAAAGACCTTACCGTCCTTAAAGACCTTATAGTCCTTACTGACCTTATTCCTCCCTCCTTTCCACCTGCTTTCCACCTTGTTCCAATTGATGCTGAATGGATGCTCAATGGGTGCTCAATGGGTGCTGAATGGATCCTCCACCCAACACTATTACCATCTAATCACAAGATTCTCTTAAGATTTGGCGTCCTCAATACGCCTTTTAGAAATCGACTGCAAAGATAGTAAAAACTTTTGATATATGCAAATTTTTCCCATTTTTCTTGCATATATCATTTTTTTTGTGTACCTTCGCAGCCGAAAGTTGCGAAGACAAACGGAAATGGAGTCCTTACAGGTTATACACAATGAGTTTTTTGCTGACTACCAAGCGCAGCAGCCGATTACTATTGAGAAGCGCGTCAAAAGACTTGCTTCCCAACCGCTCACGCCCCAGGACTTCAAGTTCTACTTGTTGAGTTCGTCCTGTAACTCCAGCCTTATTGAGGGCTCTTCGATGACCGAAGACGATTACATGAAACTCAAAGAAGCCAAAATCATCAGCCGCGACGTGCAAGAAATCGATGATATGATTGCGGCTTACGAGTTTGCCGCAAAGAATACGATCAACACAGCCTCGTTTCTCGAAGCGCATAAGATTCTTTCCAATAGTTCCGGTATCGCAGACAAGTATAAACGTGTTTTCCGTGACATGCCTGTAGGCGTTTTCGGAGGCGGTGTGAAAGTATATACCGGCGCAGAACCGAATATCGTGGAGAGTGAAATGGATAAACTCATGCACGATATTGACGTGCTTGTGCAAACTGATCTGTCATACGATGAAGTTTTTTATTATGCAAGCATGATTCATCTTGTCTGTGTTAGTATCCATCCGTTTGCAGATGGTAATGGTCGTGCTTCTCGCTTATTGGAGAAATGGTTCCTTGCTCAGAAACTCGGCAATGTGGCATGGGCCATCCAGTCCGAGAAATTGTATTTCAAACGCAAAAAATCGTACTACGAGAACTTGCATTTCCGTGATAATTATAACTCCATTGACTACGCAAGGTGTATTCCCTTCCTTTGCATGCTACCGATGGCGTTAAATATAAGATAATCTGCCCTGTGCCCTCGCCCCTCTCCGCTCTCTCTCCCGCGCGCCGCACCGATGAGGTAGCCGAGAGGATATAGGGGATGGTTTTCAGGGGAGGACGTGAGATGGCATATATGGGAGGATTGGGATGGCTATTAGGGGAAGTAGAGAGTTGGTTTCGTGGGTAAAAAATCTATGGTCTCTCTCAATTTTTCGAGCGACCATAGGGCGCGCGAGAGTAAGTATTCGCACGTGTGCGCGTAGCGCGCGCGATATATAATAAGGTGTTTACGCATTCGCGTGGAATGACTATCACCGGCTGTGCCGGTAGACCGCTTAACAACTAATAATCGTTTGCCTTAGGGGTAGTATGCGCGTTGGGGACACGCGTAATAGACTTAATGATAGATAGGAGTTGAGGGTGTTAGGTGTACGGGATATGGACAAATTGGCAGAGAGTGGACAATTTGGCACGAAAGATGGACATATTGGCAGAGAATTAGAGGTTGGCACATAATTTGCCTTTGTTAGGGTGAAAACGCAATTACGCATACTACGCCAACAACGTAAACTACGCAAGCTACGTTAAACAATGTTTAACTAAATTTGGAGGACAAAATTATGAAACCTGCAATCTATCGTAGAAACAGTTGGCTGCCGACAAACGGATGGTTCCCCACCGTATTCGACGAGTTTTTGAACAATGACATGCTGAACACCGCCAACAATGTGGCACCTTCAGTAAATGTGAAGGAGACCGCTAACGGTTATACCGTTGAGTTAGCTGCTCCGGGTGTTAAGAAAGAGTACTGCCGAGTACATGTCGATGAAGACCACAACCTGTGTGTTGCCATCGAGAACAAGTTCGAGCACAAGGAAGAAGACAAACATGAGCACTATCTGAGACGCGAGTTTGCTTACACGAACTTCGAGCAAAAGTACACCTTGCCGGACAATGTGGACGAGGCAAAGATCGCCGCTAAGGTCGAAGATGGTATCTTGACCATCGACCTGCCGAAGATCAAACGCGAAGAGGGTAAGACCAGTAGGCAAATAGCCATCTCATAACAAAGCATGTATCCATGCAGAGCACTCCTAAGCGAGTGCTTTTTTTATGTTACAATACAAGTACAATACAAGCCGTAAGGGTTACCGAAATCATCGTTCGAGGTGCAAACCGAGATAAGAACTCCTTATTGAGAGATTTTTTATCGGAGGGGATTGCCTTTGATGACATAGGCGCGGAGCCAGGAGTCGATGTCATCGATGTCGGGATTGACGTGCTTGCGGACGATCTGACGGCGGTGGTAGATGGTTTGTTTCTGGACATTGAGCAGAATACCCATATCTGGGTCGGAAGCACCAATGATAGTAAGGATAGCAAACTGCATGTCCGATTCGGTCAGTGCCGGATAGTCTTTGCGCAAGCGGCTGATGGCTCCGTCCAAAGCGGTGTCCACGGATGCAATCAGTTCATCGAGGCTCTCTTTGCTCAGGGTCAGTTGCTCGTCCCGATACGTCTGCAACCATTTCGGAAACTCGGGTTCGTCACCACGCAAGCGTTGTAACTCCATCTCTCGCGTCAAGCTCACTTTCTGTTTGAGCCGTTCCAATGCCAGTTGGAGCTGCTGCGCGTATTTGTCTTGCAAGGCTTGTAATGCGGCAGCTTGCTCACGTCGTCTGTGCTGCCAATAGCGCCAAAACACTATCAACAACGATACCACCAATATCAGCAAAAGCACCAAGATAGAGGAAAGCGTTGCTTGCCACCTCTTTTCGCGTTGCGCCTCCTGTGCCAGTTGTTGCTCGCGCGCGACATCATAATGTAACGCAAGCGCGTACGTGCGTGCACCCGCGTCTCGTTGCAATTCTTCTATCTTGCGATCGTATAAGTCAAGTAGCACCTCGTAGGCTTTGTTCGACTTACCTTGCTGCCGTAACACCTTGCTTTGCAGATAGGCATAGCTCTGTTCGAACCAGTAGGCATATGAGGAATCTTTAGGCTGGAGCCTTTCGAGATAATATGCAGCAGAGTCCGTGGCATGTTGTGCCAACAGCAGTTCGACTATCTCCGAATAACGTGCGGGTGATCCGAACTCATCGGCTAAACGGCGGCACACTGCCAGGCGTTGCGGCACACTATCCGGATAACATAACTGATAGCGATAGGCATCTATATCCAATTCCAACAACTCATTGTTAATGGCTTGGGCATTGCGTTTTGCTTGTGCAAAATACCATAGGACACTATCTCGCGGTGCGTCTGTCAGCGCCATGGTACGTGCAATATCGCGGTAGGCGCATGTGAGGTATGTCTGGTTGTCGCTCTGCTTCAATAAGGGAATAGCCTTATAGTAATAATCCTTTGCTATTTCATAGAGCATTTCGCTTTCGGACGTGTTGCCAAGATGGTACCATGTCAGTCCTAATAACTTAGTGCTCCGTGCTGCATCATCGGCATTATTCGATTTCCGGCTTTCAACAAAACATTCCTCCGCTTGCTTGAGGTAAGTAGTCGATTCTTCGTAGTTGCTTTGGTGGTTGGAAGAGGTTCCCATGCGATACAATTCTTCCCCCTTTTGGAGCAATTTTGCGTGCTCGGAAGACGAATTTTGACACCCTTGCCACAAAAAAATCAAGCAAAAAATGCCCCATCCAAGACCTCGTACAACTTTATTTTTTGTCATAATTTATAATCTATTGATTTTATGCGTATTACAAAATACTCAAAACAGTGGTCGTACAACTGCAAAATTTGCACATGTCGAAAAAAAGCAGTACCTTTGCACCGGATTTTGAAACACGATTTCGGATGCAAAATTAGTAAAACTTTTTAACATATGCAAATTATGGAAAAGAAAAATTATTTTTGTCTGCTTTTTGTAGCCTTTTTACTATTAAAAGGAACATGCGCCTACGCGCAAAGGGTTTTTATTGACAGCGTTTATTATACGCTGGACAACACAGCCATGACAGCACAAATAGCGGTACAGAGTAACAACACCGCTGTTGGTGACATCGTTATTAATGACACAGTGACGTACGAGGGCGCAAATTACGCTGTTGCGAGTATGGCAAACAGCGCATTTTCCGGATGCAATCAACTTACATCCATTGTATTGCCACAAACTCTGCGTAATTTAGGGAGAGAAGCATTTTTGCAATGCACGAATCTTACATCGTGTATTATTCCGGACAGTACGATCACAGAGATTCCTTTTGAGGCGTTCTGGAAGGCAGGACTCATTGAGTTCCGCGTGCCGGAAGGCGTGACGTATATTGAGCAACGTTCGTTTGAGCAGATGCCCAATTTGCAACGCGTACACCTTGCTAATTCGGTGAAGTCGCTGACATCGTGGTCCTTCTATATCCTACCTGCGCTTCAAGATCCCATTTACAACGACAGTCTGTTTGTGCTGATGCCGGATAGTTACCAAGGTGCCTACACGATACCTGCGGGCATTCAGGTGATTTACAAGAGTGCATTCTACGGCTGTACACAAATTACGAGCCTTACCATCCCGGAAGGCGTGAAGCGTATTGAACACTACGGACTGATGTTCAGTCTCAATGCTGTCATTAAAACGCTCCATCTACCGGCTTCGTTGGAATATGTTACTCCCGGGGCGATTTTTGGCGGCTCATTGCGGAAAATCTCCGTTGCGGAAGGCAACACGCACTACACCACTTGGAACGACATGCTTATGACCATCAACATGGATACCGTAATATGTTGTCCGGCGGCAATAAATGGCGCTTTCACTTTGCCGGAAAGTGTCGTTCATATCGCTGCGGATGCTTTCTCTGTTTCCGCTGTTGATCTGACCATGACCAACGTGCGCTCTATCGGCGAATACGCTTTCGAAGCCAACAGCCTTGGGAAGTATGACAGCAACAGACATTATGTCATACCTGAAACGGTGGAAGAAATAGGCGACGAGGCATTCTTACGCTCTTATGCCATGGAGCAGGTAACGATACCTTCCTCGCTTAAACAGATGGGTGAACAGGTATTTGCCGACAGTCCGAAACTCAAGAAGGCGGTCATCAACAGTCCCATGATCGGTAAAGGACAATTCCGAATCTGCAATAATCTGGAGATCATTGAGATAGGCGACAGTCTCAGAGAGATAGGCGCTTATGCTTTCCATAAATGTCCCGCACTATGGTACATCCGGATGCCGAAAGCCAACGCGCATTTCCGCGCGATAGACGGTGTGCTCTATTCGGCAGACACGACGGCGTTGGCACTCTATCCGTGCAAGCATGACGGAGAGGAGTTCGTGGTACCGGAAGAAGTAAACACCTTGCGTTCCTCTTCGCTCAGAGCGGTGAATCTCCGTAAGCTGGTATTGCCGAAAGGATTGAGTCAAATAGAGAACGAGTTGTTCGGCGGCTATTACTTGGGGAACGATGACACACCGCTGCTTGATACGATCGTAGCGCCAATGATGTCGGTTCCTGCGACGCAGGGCAATCCTTTCAATCTGTTCAATCAAGCCCAAACCGTCCTTTTAGTGCCATGTGACTCGCTCGCGGAAATCTACCGCGCCAACAGCATATGGAACGGCTTTAACATCCAAGTGGACAGTACACTTCTGGAGTTGCCGGAAAAAGAGCCGGAGGTAGAGGCACAACCCGACGAGCACAGCGTGCAGTTCACATGGCCGGCCGTGGAAGGTGCCAGTTACTACACGCTCATCATCTGGGCGAACGAGGAGCGTACGGAGAAGATTTGTACGCTGACATTCAACTCCATGGGACAACTCATCGAAATCGACTTCTCCAGACATGCCCCTGCACGTAGGGCGATGAATACCGCCGATACCTTCTCGTTCCGTTACAACGGTTTGGATGAGAACACCGACTATTGGTTCACAATAACAGCCTCGGATGAAAACGACACCGAACTCTTCAATGCCTCCGGATCCTTTGCTACTCTCGGAGCAAACACGCCGACCAACATAGACGATGTACAAAGGGATTATGCACAATGTACAAAGGTGTTGCGCGACGGACAGATTTATCTGATTTACGAAGGACGGATGTACGATATACAAGGAAACCAATTAAAATAATATACGATCATGAAAACGAAAGTATCAATTATTCTTGTTTGCCTGACGATGATGGCAAGCAGCATGTTTGCAACGGAAGGCGCTTTGCGCGGCAAGTTCGCCATCAGCTCAAGGGACACGGTGGCTTTCTCACGCGGAAACCTGCAGTACCAACCCAGTACGGACACATGGCGATTTGCCGAGAACCAGTGGGACTTTGTGGGTACGGACAATGAGCGAATCCGCGATTATCAATGGTCTTCCACCGGCGGAGGATGGGTATGGAACTATCTGGGATGGCTCGATCTCTTCGGATGGGGAACGGGCAAAAGACCGAATACCAGTACTACCTATAACACCGATTATAGTTCGTTTGATGATTGGGGAAATAATGCCATCAGTAATGGAGGGAACACTCCTAATCAATGGTGGACGCTGAGTGTCTATGATTGGGACTACTTATATAATAACAGGCGTAACGCTGCCGAGCTTCGTGCGAACGGAAAAGTGAATGGCGTGAACGGTGCCATCCTTCTTCCTGATAATTGGATCCTACCTGAGGGTATGCATTTCAAGCCATCCAACAGTACTGATTCTACCTTGGCCCCAAATATCTATACGGCGGATGAATGGATAATTATGGAAATGGCAGGAGCAGTATTTCTTCCTGTTACGTATGAACGAACCATGACCTCGTGGTCAACATCGTACTGCACATCCGTTTATGTGGCACAATCGGCGCGTTATTGGACAGCCACGCAAACCAATGACAATGGAGCATATTACTTTGTTCCTTATGGAACCCCTGTTAAGTTAATGGACAACCGCTATGTGGGCAAAGGAGTACGACTCGTTCAAAACCATGACGGCAGTGATCTTTTCCCGGTAGTGCCGAATACCCACAGTGCTATCTTCCAATGGACATCGGTACCGAATGCAGAGACGTATATCCTGCATGTCTATTCAGACAGTACACGGACGGAAGAGGCGTTTTATATCACCTTTGATCGTAATGGCGTAGTGACCGGTCTGCATTTTATTCCTCATGCTCCGGCACGTACCAAAGCCGAGGATGCCGAATATACAGACAGACTTTTCTTCTATACGCTCAACGGCTTACAGGCGAATACGGACTATTGGTACGCTATCTCCGGAGAAGACGTGAACGGTCAGACGATCAGTACCGTTTCCGGCAGTTTCCACACGGCGGCTGTTGAAACAACTCTTGACAAAGTGACGGTTGATCCGGCTCAGACCAGTGCGGTCATGACATGGCCTACTGATAGTGCCGCCGGTTCATACCAGATTGATATCTACAAAAGCGGTGCGGTCTTCTGTCATTTGACACTTGGTCCGACCGGACAATTGCTGGGAATAACGTTCAATGCGCCGCAACGAAATGAGCAGAGTGCGGAAGGCGAAACGGGTAACAGCACCCAACTGCCCACCACGCTGTCGTTTAACATCACCGGTCTCGAAGCCGCAACACGGTACAACTACGTCCTCTCCGCGTTAGACGAAAACGGTACGCCGGTCCACGTCTATACCGGTGCGTTTGCGACCTTCGGTTATCCGGGGGAACTGGAAGAAGGTGGCTTGGAGATCATTCCGACTCCGCCGATTATTCCGTCTAACCCGGAAGCACAAACCACTACCGCAATCGAAGAAATATATCCCTCTTCCCTTCAGGGAGGAGAAGAAGGTAGTCTTATACTCATCAACGGTCAACTCCTCATCCGTCACGGAAACAACTGGTACAACGCAGCCGGCATCCGCGTCAAGTAAGCTGCTGAAGACTGACGGCTAAAGGCTGAATGTAAATCAATGACCATCGTTTTTGATTTAGACAGCACATTGCTCAATACCATCGATGACTTGGGCTATGCCTGCAACCATGCGCTTGGGGAAAATGGTTTTCCCACTCACCCCATAGAAGCATACCCAAGGATGGTAGGGAATGGAATCAACAACCTTATCCGCCGCGCGCTACCTTCAGTCGGACAGACAGAAGAGAACGTGCTGCGGGTAAGGGAATGTCTCATTCCGTACTACAACGCGCATAACTGCGATTTCACACGCCCGTACGAGGGGATTCCGGAAGTGCTGCAGATGCTCAAATCCCAAGGTCATTTGCTCGCAGTGGCAAGCAACAAATACCAGGCGGCGACAGAGAAGATTGTTGAGCACTTTTTCCGGGTATCTTTGATGTCGTCCTCGGTGAACGCGAAGGCATTCCACGCAAACCCGATCCACAAATCGTCAAGGATATCATTTCTAAACTCCCAACACTAAACACTCAACTCTTATACCTCGGCGACAGCCTTGTGGACCGCGACACAGCAGCAAATGCAGGTGTTCCGTTTATCGCCTGCTCATGGGGATTTGTCAGCCGGCAGGCATTAACCGAAGCCGGCGTCACACGCATCATCGACCGTCCTCAAGAACTTCTTCGCAACACGATCCTCGTATAGGTACCAAAGAACGGTTTCTGGCAGTACACATCGGTACCCTCGGTACTGCACTGCGTTGTGGGAGAGGAGGTAGCCGCCACTTTCGGAGACACCGAGGATTTATTCCCCGAGGGCTCTTTGTTTATGTCGCTACGCGCCATAGGCGGAGCGTCCTTCCGCTTTCGGAAG
>Ga0256405_10004323_pt1 | contig 26917 bp, 27 predicted proteins | sample RumenRJG_02DNA_FD_189096 | JGI IMG/M metagenome (GOLD analysis project Ga0256405, IMG submission 189096) | Bovine rumen microbial communities from Lethbridge, Alberta, Canada - RJG_02 | ecosystem: Host-associated > Mammals > Digestive system > Stomach > Rumen | place: Canada: Alberta... | reverse complement strand
AATCCAGAGTGTGGTGTGAATACCACGGCCTTCCCTTGCGCGACCATGATGGCCTGCACCTGGAATACGGAACTTGCAGAAGAAGTCGGTCGTGCAGCAGCAAGAGAGGTGAAGGAGAATAATATCGGCATCTGGCTGACGCCGGCCGTTAATATTCACAGAAGTCCCCTCTGCGGAAGAAACTTCGAATATTATTCCGAGGATCCCTATCTTGCCGGTAAGATCGGTGCAGCAACCGTTCGTGGCATCCAGTCGGAGCACATCGGCACGGCGGTCAAGCACTTTGCCGTCAATAATAAGGAAACCAACCGTAAGGCTTCGGATTCTATCGTTTCCGAGCGTGCTCTTCGTGAGGTCTACTTAAAACAGTTTGAGATTATCGTGAAGGAGGCAGAGCCATACTGTATCATGTCTTCATACAACCTCATCAATGGAGCACAGGCCTCTGAGAAACAGGACCTTCTGACTGGTATTCTCCGTGATGAATGGGGCTTTCAGGGCCTCGTGATGACAGACTGGTGGGGCATGGGCGAGCATTATCTCGAACTCAAGGCAGGAAATGACGTGAAGATGGGCTGTGGCTATCCCAAACGTTTGCAGGAAGCGTATGAGAAGAATCTGATCAGCGACGAAGAAGTGGATCTTGCAGTGCGTCGTGTGCTCGAAATGATCCTGAAGTTCGACTAAATAGTTTTGGCATGAAAACAGGGAACTGTGAGGCCTTCACAGGTCCCTGTCCATTGCTTATGGGTGAGATCTTCTTCCTCAGAAATCAAGAGCCCCTTCCGGAAGCATATCCCTTAACTTAAGGTAATGCAGAATGGCATCGATGGAGTTCTCGATGCCGAGCTTGGAAGAATTCAGTACCAGGTCGTAGGCAGCCAGATCATTCCACTTCCTGGAAGAGTAATGGTTATGATATGCCCGACGGGCACGGTCGTGCCTTCGAATGGCTGCTCTTGCCTTGGCGCGGTCCATGCCACGAATCTCCGTAATACGATCAATGCGGGATTCCATGTCACCACTGATGAAGATGGTGGAAAGACACTCATAATCCTTGAGAACCTGGTTACCGCAACGACCGATGACGACGAAGGATTCTCCGGCAGCGGCTTTCTTCAGGATGTAGTCAAACTGCATCTCGGCGAGTGCTTCTTCCGGTGCATTGCTATGTCCTCTAACGGTACGGGACAAGAAGGGAAGTTTCAGACGCTCATCATAGCGTTCGAGATTCTTGACATCGACCCCCTTCTCTGCAGCAATGTGATCTAATAATTCGCGATCAACAAAGCCGATGCCGAGGCGCTCTGCAAGCCGTCGTCCGATCTCATGTCCGCCGCTTCCGTAGGTACGGCTTATGGATACCAGTAGTTGTTTTGCCATAACGACACCCCCTGTAAACAGACTCGTTTTTCCTAAAAATATTCTATCACAGAAGAGTCTGAAAATACATCAGGCATTCGAAAAGAATTCAGATATTTCAAGAGCCAAAGGAATGCTAGAATTTAGCTTGGAATGGAATGACATAAATTAGCCGGGAATTGGCTCTGGGAATACCGTGGGAAATTATTAAGAATGAATATTATTAACGCAGAGAAAGTGAAAAAAGCATATACGGGGAGAGTTCTCTTAGATGAAGCGGATTTCTCCATGCAGGACGGAGAGCGCGTTGGAATCGTCGGCGTCAATGGAACCGGTAAGTCTACCCTGCTTAAGATCTTAGCAGGTGTCGTAGAAGCGGATGGAGGTAAGATCACTCTGGCGAACGGACTCGTCATGTCCTATCTTCCCCAGCAGCCGGAGTTTACACCCGGACAAAGCCTCCTCGATGCAGTTCGTAAGATGGCTTTCCATAACGTACATACCAACGCTCTCGAGGCTGGTTCTGCCAGTTTTGATGCCCAGGTGAAGACGATTCTGAATCATCTGGGACTGAATGATACGGAGGCGAGAATTGACCATCTATCTGGTGGACAGAGGAAGAGAGCAGCACTGGCTGCGGTACTTCTTGCACCCAGTGATGTCCTGCTCTTAGACGAACCTACCAACCACCTGGACATCGAGATGGTAGAGTGGCTGACGGAACGCTTGAATTCTTATTCCGGCAGCATTCTTCTCATCACCCATGATCGCTACTTCTTAGATGATATCTGTAATCGAATTGTGGAAGTATCTCATGGCCGGATCTATTCCTATGACAGTGATTATCAGGGCTATCTGGAACTGAAAGCCGAGAGAATGCAGTACGAGGAAGCCTCGGAACGCACCAGACAGAACATCCTTCGTAAGGAGATAGCCTGGATGCAGCGTGGCGCCCGTGCCCGCTCCACCAAGCAGAAGGCTCACATCCAGAGATATGAAGCCCTTCGTGACCAGGAAGCACCTGTGATCGATAAGAAGATGGAGATGGAATCCATCGGCTCCCTCTCTTCCCGAATGGGCAAAGCGACCATCGAGATGGAGCACATCAGCAAGTCCTATGATGGGAAGGTCATCCTTCGTGACTTCAGCTATGTCTTCCAGAGAGATGATCGTGTCGGCTTCCTCGGACCCAACGGCTGCGGCAAGACAACTCTGATGAAGCTTATAGCCGGACGTGAGATTCCGACATCCGGAGATATCAAGATCGGCCATACCATTAAGATCGGTTACTATGCCCAGGAGCTTGATGAAGACAAGAGCCACGGCATCGAGTACATGGATCCCAATATCCGTGTGATTGACTATATCCGTAATACCGCGGAATACGTCCGCACTTCGGAAGGCCTTGTCTCTGCATCGAATATGTTAGATCGTTTCCTCTTCCCTCCGGATGAGCAGTATGGCCTGATTGGCAAGCTCTCCGGTGGAGAGAAACGCAGACTGAACCTCCTTCGTGTGCTTATGGAGGAGCCCAACGTCCTGATCCTTGACGAGCCGACGAATGATCTCGATACCGAGACCCTGGCCATCCTTGAAGACTTCCTTGACCACTTCGAAGGCATTGTGATTACGGTATCCCATGACCGTTACTTCCTCGACCGCATCGTACGTCGTCTCTTCGTATTCGAAGGCGATGGGAGAATTAAGCCTTATGAGGGCGGTTATACGGATTATCGTCGTAAATGTAAAGCAGAGTCTGACTCTGCAGCAGAAGCAGGTAATAAGAAGGTCGGAAGTACAAAGGCTCTAAATGGTGCAGCTGCCGGAAGTACAAAGGCTCAAGGTGGTACAGCTGCCGGAAGTACAAAGGCTCAAGGTGGTGCAGTTGCTGAGAATGGACCCCTGTCAGAAGAGGCTCCATCAAAGAAGAGCTGGAAGTCAGAACATAAAATTAAGTTCTCATATAATGAACAAAGAGAATGGGATACGATCGAGGAAGATATAGCAATACTGGAAGCACGTCTTCCTGAGATTGATAATGAAATGGCGGCGAATGCATCGAACTTTGTGAAGCTGAATGAGCTGACCAAAGAAAAGGAAGAGACAGAGCAGGCCCTCGAAGAGAAGATGGAGCGCTGGGAATACCTGTCAGAGATCTACGAAAAGATGAACAATTAGAAGAGCGTCTTCTGCTTTTCTTATCGATTCCTGTAAACGAAAAACAGACAGGCGCATCTTGCGCTGTCTGAATTCAAGAGGGGGTCGGTATATAGGAAGGATCTGCAGGATGAGGGGGTAGTAGGGGAAAAAATTACCTACAGATCCGTTTTTGGGCTGTTTGTATGAAGCACGATCACATAATGTAGAAAGAACTGCGATAGATGCTTCCGTAGTAAGAAATGAGCTTTACTACTTTTTTCTGAATTGTTTCACTTAAATTATCTCCTTGAAACTAGATAAACTATACAGCCATTTTTGGTTTCCATCTTGCCAAATCGGAGTAAAAAGTAGCCAAATCTTGCGGAAAATGAAAAATAGTCATATGATCTGGTGTAGTAAATCAGTACTTTGCTAAACGAAAACATTTTCGTGGTTTATTCGCAAATTTCGCCAAAAGTTAACGAGGAGTAGTATGTATCCCATATATGAGAAGAAAGAAAACGATTTTGAGATCTATACAAGAGAGTCAGAACACATTCCGCCCCACCTCCATACGGCAATGGAACTTGTTCTGGTCAAAAGTGGAAGTCTTGAAGTTGGTGTAGGAAGGGAACTTTTTCATATGGAAGAAGGGGATATTGCACTGGTATTCCCGGAGATGATTCATCATTATCAGTCTTTTGATACCACCCCGGGACAGGTGCTCTTCCTGCATGCGGATGCAACGCTGGTTCCGGCCTTCAGCTCTGCTCTCCAGGACAAGACGATTCTTGATCCGGTAATCAAAGCCGGCAGTTATCCAAAGGAAGTATTCTATATTCTCCGTCAGTTAGAAGAGAGCGAATCCTTTGAATGGGCAGCCAGACATTCCCGTCGTAGGATGCAGGATGAAGGTGGTTACAGGGGAATTCTGATCCAGTCTTACTTACAGATCATTCTGGCCAGACTCCTGGCAGGACTCAATCTGATGGAGAGAGAATCGGTTGGTGATTCGGATATTGTCTATCGACTGGTAGAATATATTGCACGTAATTATACAAGGCCCATATCACTTACCTCGGTTGCAGCGGAACTCTATGTCAGTCCGTATGCGCTCTCCCGAATCTTCTCGCAGACCTTTCATATGAACTTTAACCGTTATCTGAATCAGACCCGTTTGCTTCACTTCACCCATCTGATTCAGTATACGGATCAGTCCATCACGGAAGCTTGCTTGAATTCTGGATTTGAGAGCCAGAGAACTTTTAATCGTGTCTTTCAGGAAGCATATCATATGTCGCCATCTGCCTATAAGAAGAGACAGAAAGTATAAGATCTGCTTTATTGATCCTTTTCTGATGATGGATGCGTTCGACAGCACGGATCCCAGGGAATATGAAGCAGCTTTCCTCATGCATCCGCATCGTTTCAGGAATTCCTCCTAAAAGAGATTCCCATGATTGGGAATCTTTTTTGTACTTTAAGTTTCGATTAAGGTTCGACCTTTATAGTGGTTTCATGAAGAACGGAGGTGCTTTATGGCAGATCAGATGATCTTCAAGAGATACGAGATGAAATACGCCATGGACAGTGAAACCATGATGGCTGTAGAGGAAGAGATGGCATCCTATATGGAAGCGGATCCTCACGGGCACAGCAGAATACAGAGCTTATACTTCGACACACCGGATTACATCCTGGCCAGACGTTCCCTGGAACATCCACTCTACAAGGAGAAGCTCCGCCTGAGAAGTTATGGCATAGCTAAGGTGGGAAGCCCTACATTTCTGGAACTGAAGAAGAAGTATGAATCCGTCGTATATAAGAGACGGATCACCATGGAAGAGGACGTTTCTGCAACTTATCTTGGACTGGCCGCAAGAGAGAATCTCACCGCAGAGGAAGAACTGGCGAAGAAGGTTCTCCTGGAATCCTTCGAAGGCAGAGACGGGCAGATCATGAGAGAGATTGATTATAGCTTCTCTCGATATCCCGACTTTGCTCCAAGGAAACTTCTTATGTATGACAGAGATGCCTTCTATGCGAAGGATGATCACGAGTTTCGCGTCACCTTTGACAGTAACATCCTCTGGAGAAATACAGACCTTGATCTCACCTGCGGCTTCTACGGAGAACGCCTGGTCCCACAAGACAGAGTTCTGATGGAAGTGAAGGCCGGAGGAGCTATTCCACTGTATTTTGTGAAAATACTAAAGAAATATAATCTAAATAAAACTTCCTTCTCTAAATATGGAAGAGCCTATCAGGTGGACGATGAACGTGATAGGGGCTGGGAAAGAGTAAGGAGAGAAGCCGGCATCCACAAAGCGAATGATCGACGATCTTCGTATCCGAAATGGCAACCTCGAGATCAGCCTTTGTGATCAGCAGACTATGCCCAGTGAACTCTAAGACCTTCCGAATCTCATAGAGTGAATCGCATAAAGTGGGCTGACCTGAAGCCCACTTGTGAGAAGACCTTCCGAACCACATCCGTCGGATCCGCCGACGAAAGTCTCCCCAGGGAGCATGGATGCAAGACCAGGGCTGCATAGCTGGATCACACATTCAGCCGGCGATGAATCTCGCTTGCAACCTCACGCCCCTTGAAGATGATCGCACCCACGAGGAGGATGACGCTCGCCAGCAGGCAGATCATCCAGGTGACCGGACAATCTCTTCCAGAGAAGCGGAAGACGATGTAAGGCAGGATGCCAACAAAGAGGTTGGTAAGAAGGTAGATCATTGCATTACCACTCGAATCAATCATGGCAAGAACGAAGTTTGCGACCAGAGTCAGCATAACCACGATCGGAGCAACCCAGTCTGTAGCCAGATGGAAGAAGTCGAAGTAGTAAGCTGTGATGCAAAACATGATCAGCACGATGAATACGAACAAGGTCATGATGCGCGAAGAACTCATGCCCCTCTTGAAGAGACGCATGATGCCGAATTCGAAGACAACCAGCCACATGGCAAGCAGGAGACTCCAGTGGAAATCAAAACCAGCCCAGGGACGGATGTCGAACATGAAGTCAGCACCGAGGCCGGCGATGACAACAGCCCATACGATAAAGAGCTGAATCTTATAGAAGAAGGATGTGATCTTCAGTGTGGTCTGTACAGGGAAGTAGGTAGCTTCCGCCTCACCACTTAATTTACTCTGGCATACGGGGCACTTCTTCAGATCGCCACCGACTTCGATTTTACAGTAAGGACAGGTTCTCATTAGCGAATCACCTCCGTTGCATAGACTCTGATCCTGATATCATCATTTGATAATTCTCTAATAAAGTTCTTGATTACCTTGGTACTTACATAGGGAGAAGAGATTCCTAAGGTAAGATCGCCATTGTAACTCGACATGGTCGAGAAGAGATTCTCAGAACTGCAGAATGCACTATAGTTTGAAATCATGGATCTCACTTCTTCAGGTGGACGCTGTACACCAAGGTTAGACAGTACCATGGATACTTTCTTATCAGATACCTTGGTTCCGTAACGGACAGCCCACTGCTTGATGAAGAGAGGAACGGCGCGAACCGGAGCAACATACTCCATGGTCTCGAAGTTATCCATCTGCTTCTTAATGTTTTCTTCCGTCAGATTCGATTTCAGCTTCTCATCGAATTCCTTCGCCAGATCATCCAGACTGATATCTTCATCGAAGACATGAGAGACATTGACGTTGTTGAAGAAGTTTCTGGAGGTATAGGAAGGGTAGTAATTTCTCAGATTCACCGGTAAGGATACAGTTATGGGAGTTTTACGTTTCCGAGGGGGCATGTCTTCCATGATCGCAAGCATGAAACGGGCACCGATGTAGCTTGTAAGGGAGACACCCAGAGCCTTGGCCTTCTGTAAAACCTTGTCGGAGGGTATGTGAACCTCGAAGAACTGCAGCTGATCGTAGGGGAGCTTGAGTCCGCTGGGATGATAAGCCTTCTTTAAGGAAGAGGTCATAAGACCCATGCCACCAAAGAACTGCTTGTAGCTATCCTGGTTCAGATCTTCTTCGGATGCGCCAGAATGGATGGCAAGTTCCTCGAATCTGCCGGGATACTTGAGCTTCAGGTACTCGAAGACAATGATGTTAAGGAATTCGAGGGCTCCGGTACCATCGGAGATAGCGTGGAAGAGGTCGAGATTGATACGGTTCCGGTGATAGGTTACCTTGTAGTGAAGCATGGCGTGACCCGGCACATAGAGCTGGGGGCAGATACGGCCGTGCTCTTCTTCAACAATGGGCAAAAGGTCGGTGTCTTCCATGTAATGCCAGAAGATTCCACGTCGAATTCTGACCTGGAACTGAGGACGAATCTGAATGGCAGATTCGACGGCTTCCTGCAGGGTCTTGGCATCAATATCTTCCCAGAGAGTGCAGCTGACTCTTAGGGTTCTAGTGTCACGTTTGTCGGCGGTAGCCAGGAAGACCTTGGCTACATTATCGACTTTGTACCAGTTTTCGCGTCCCATTTTTTCTCCTAATGTGTATTGTAAATCGTTCTGGAAACAACATCTGCAAGTTCCTTCATCGCACGATTGGCGAGGGGGAGTGGCATCTGTTGAAATACATGCCAGCCATTTTCAAATATTTTGATCTCAGCACTTGCTCCGGCAGCCTGAATGGCTTTCGCAAGTCTCGTACTGTCGTCGAGCAGAATCTCGTTTCGTCCGACCTGAATATAGGTGGGCGGGAATCCGGTGAAATCACCGAAGAGCGGGCTGAATCTCGCATCTTCCGGATCCCCGGCACCGGCTATATAGGCATCCCTGACGGATATGATGAAATCATAGGTCAGGATGGGATCCTTCTCCTGATATCTCGTATAGGATTTTGAGCTGGCGGTCATATCGGTCCAGGGACTGAAGAGAAGAAGCATGCGTGGTGCTCTACTTCCTTCATTTAGCAGTTCCTGTGTGAGACAGAGGCTTAAGTTGCCTCCGGCGGAATCGCCGGCGACCAGAATGTGCTCCGGATCATATCCCTCTTGAAGAAGATAGTCAAAGATGCTTCTGGCATCTTCTAATTGCGCAGGATAGGGGTTCTCCGGGGCAAGACGATAGACGTAGGAGATGACAGAGAAACCTGTGGCAAGAGCGAGCTTGGCAGCCAGGATACGGCTGTATGAGAGACCTCCACAAGTGTAGCCACCACCATGAGAGTATAGAATAACGTAATTGGGATTGTGGGCAAGATCCGGATGAATCCATTCACAGGCGATGCTGCCTAGAGAGAAACTGTCAATTGTAATCCCGGATGCAGGACTTGCAACCTTGCCCGCAAGTTCCATACTGCTTCTCTGTTTTTTCAGATCTTCTTCCGTTAAGGTCTTTCCACCGATGGAATTCACGGCTTTCAGCGCTTTCATCAGAGGATCGCTGAAATTAAGAGTTCGAAGAGCCATAATTACCTCGTAAAGAATTCGTTAGTAGTTGATTCTAAACTTAAATTGTACACCACTTGATTCTCGTCGAATGTAAAAAAATAATAAAAAAAGACTTCCAACACAGGAATGCTGGAAGCCTTATATTTCCAATATAAAAGAATTCGATTCTTCCAGCTCAGTCTGGGAATCAGCCTGAAGCAGAAAGAAACTCTATCCTGGAATCAGCCCGAAGCAGAAAGAAACTCTGTCCTGGAATCAGCCCGAAGCAGAAGAAACTCTGTCCTGGAATCAGCCCTGGCTTCTGAAACCAGCTCTCTTACGATCACGGGAATCTAAAAGTCTCTTACGAATACGAAGGCTCTGAGGAGTTACTTCAAGAAGCTCATCTGCATCGATGAAGTCCATTGCCTGCTCAAGGGACATTACCTTGGGAGGGGTAAGAGTAAGTGCTTCATCAGAGGAAGAAGTACGGGTGTTGGTCAGATGCTTCTTCTTGCAGACATTGATCTCAATATCCTGGGTACGGCTGGATTCACCGATTACCATACCTGCATATACTTTCTCACCGGGACCGATGAAGAGGGTTCCACGATCCTGAGCGGAGAAGAGTCCGTAAGTTACGGATTCACCGGTCTCGAAGGAGATGAGGGAGCCGTTCTCACGGAATCCGATGTCTCCTCTGTACTCATCGTAGCAGTCGAAGATGGTATTGATGATACCAGTACCCTTGGTCATGGTCATGAAGGAACCACGGAAACCAATCAGTCCTCTGGAAGGGATGCGGAACTCGAGGCGGATGAAACCACCAGTGATGGGGGTCATACCACGAAGTTCACCCTTACGCTGGGAGAGTTCCTGAATAACAGCTCCCTGGAATTCAGAAGGTACATCAACATATGCGATTTCGATCGGCTCGGTCTTCTTGCCGTTTGCATCGGTATGGAAGAGAACCTCAGGCTTGGAAACTGCGAACTCGTAACCTTCACGTCTCATGTTCTCGATCAGTACGGACAGATGAAGCTCACCACGACCGCTGACCTTGAAGGTATCAGGAGAATCGGTATCCTCAACACGAAGGGATACGTCGGTGTTCAGTTCCTTGTAGAGTCTGTCACGGATATGTCTGGAAGTTACGAATTCACCTTCCTGTCCTGCGAAAGGAGAGTCGTTAACCATGAAGTTCATGGCGATGGTCGGCTCAGAGATCTTCTGGAAAGGAATTGCCTCAGGAGCTGCAGTATCACAGATGGTGTCACCGATGTGAAGATCGCCGATACCGGAGATTGCAACAACGTCACCGATGGAAGCTTCTTCTACAGGAACTCTCTTCAGACCGTCGAAGGAGAAGAGCTTGGTAATACGAACCTTATCCTTCTTATCCGGGTCATGGTGGTTAACAACAACAGCATCCTGATTCATACGAATCTTACCGTTGGCTACCTTACCGATACCGATACGACCAACGAATTCGTTGTAGTCGATGGTGGATACGAGAACCTGCATATTTGCATCCGGATCACCCTTAGGTGCAGGGATGAAGTCGAGGATGGCCTCGAAGAGAGGTGTCATATCCTTCTTCTCATCGTCGAGGTTTTTGATCGCATAACCCTCTCTTGCAGAAGCGAAGACGAAGGGGCAGTCAAGCTGTTCATCAGGAGCATCGAGGTCCATGAAGAGCTCGAGAACTTCGTCCTGAACTTCGAGGGGACGTGCGTCCGGACGGTCAAGCTTGTTAACGCAGACGAGAACCGGAAGCTTCAGAGCCATAGCCTTCATCAGAACGAACTTGGTCTGGGGCATAACACCTTCGAAAGCATCAACTACAAGAACCGCACCATCAACCATCTTCAGGATACGCTCAACTTCACCACCGAAGTCAGCATGGCCCGGAGTATCGATGATGTTGATCTTGGTGTTGCCATAGGTTACTGCGGTATTCTTGGACAGGATGGTGATTCCACGCTCACGCTCGATGTCGTTGGAATCCATGACACGGTCCTCGACGTCCTGGTTCTGACGGAATACACCGCTCTGTTTAAGGAGTTCATCTACGAGAGTTGTCTTACCGTGATCGACGTGTGCAATAATTGCAACGTTACGAATGTCGTCTCTGGATTGAAGCATTCTTATCACTCTTTCTTCTTATATATAAATTCATAGTTACATACACAGTTCAAAACTTTAACATTTTATCACAGAATCTGACAATTTCAATCAATGTCTTATATTTTCATTTCTTTTTTATAAATATAGAACGTCTGGAAGTGTCCACTTGTACATAATAACCAGCGATCTGTCGAAGAATGGCATATTGCACGGAACCATTTCGTGTGCTATAGTATTCAACAATTCACTCGTCTGTAACAATATTGTAACAATTTAGTGGAGGCAATATGGACAAGGGTAAGGTTCAGGTCTACTACGGAACCGGTCAGGGCAAGACGTCCGCAGCACTGGGGAATGTGATTCGTTCCGCCGCAGAAGGCAAAAGCGCTGTTGTGATTCAGTTTATGAAGGAAGCAGCAGATATTGAATTCCTCAAGAGATTAGAGCCGGAAGTCAGACTTTTCCGTTTTGAACGTAGCGAAGAAGCTTTCGAGAGTCTTACGAAGGAAGAACAGGAAGAAGAGAAGCAGAATATCGAGAACGGTCTTAATTTTGCGAAGAAGGTTCTGACTACAGATAACTGCGACATTCTCGTACTTGATGAGATCTTAGGCCTGGTGGAGAATGGTGTTGTATCTGAGGAAGAACTGATACAGATCTTCGGTGCACGCTCTATATTTACCAGTATTATTCTGACAGGAAGAACCCTGCCGGATTCTATTCGCGACGCAGCAGATGAAGTACTGAATATTGTCTGTGAAAAGCCTGTAGAAGCATAGGAATTCACATTTCCTTGCGTTGACAAGCTAAAGTACAGTATTTATAATGGTTTCGTTCTTATTTTTATGATGAACGAAATAAAAGAACATATTTATGGTAGAGGTTGCGCTGATCATAAGTAGCAGATTGGATGCCGCAGAGGCAGGAGAAGATCTGTGGAAGGGAGAAGCGCCGAAAGGCAGTCACACTGCAATGACTGTTCTTGGGAACGGAAGGAATACTTCCGTAACTGTCATCTTACAAGAGATGGGGCGCTATCCGAAGAAGGAATTCTGAACGTATGGGAGCGGCTCATCAGTAGATGGGTCGTTTTTTTGGTATCGAAGGATATGCATCCGGCATGGATTTCGATGAGTGAAAGAAGAGGATCCGTCAGGAAAAGAGGAGAGACTTATGGCAATATTTACTGGTTCTGGTGTAGCAATCGTAACTCCAATGAAGAACGATGCAGAGATGTCTGTAAACTATGACAAGCTCGAAGAGATCATTGACTGGCAGATCAAGGAAGGTACTGACTGTATCGTCATCGCAGGTACCACCGGTGAAGGATCTACCCTTACGATGGAAGAACATCGCGATGTTATTAAGGCAGCTGTAGAATTCACGAATCACAGAATTCCGGTTGTTGCAGGTACCGGTTCGAACTGCACCAAGACTGCAATTCAGCTGACCAAGGAAGCAGAAGAGTCCGGAGCAGACGGGGCTCTTGTTGTTACACCTTATTACAATAAGGCAACCCAGAAGGGTCTGGTAGAGCACTACACCATGATCGCACGTGAGACCAAGCTTCCCATCATTCTCTACAATGTACCCGGTCGTACCGGTGTGAATATCCAGCCTGATACGGTCGCAGAGATCGTAAAGCGTAACCCCAACATCGTTGGTATCAAGGATGCTGTCGGTAATGTCGCCCAGACTGCCGCTATGATGAATCGTCTCGATGGTAAGCTCGACCTCTATTCCGGTGAAGACGGACTGGTTGTTCCTCTGATGTCCTTAGGCGGAATCGGTGTAATCTCTGTTGTCGCTGACGTAGCACCCAAGGATATGCATGACATGTGCATGGCATACTTAAATGGAGATGTGAAGAAGGCAAAAGAGATGCAGCTGAAGATGCTTCCTCTTGTAGACGCTCTCTTCTCCGAAGTCAATCCGATCCCTGTTAAGAAGGCCATGAACCTGATGGGACTCGAGGTAGGACCGCTTCGCGCACCTCTCTTCGAGATGGATGCTGCAAAAGCCGTCGTGCTCGAGAAAGTAATGAGAGAGTACGGGATTCTGAAATGATTGATTTAACGCAAGATATACTCCGCTCCTGATTGTACATGTTCTCCTAAGAGCGGAGTTTGTGTTAGCTGAAATTGGAAGATATAAAAGAAAGAAGACAGAAATGATTAAGATTATTCTTCATGGCTGTAACGGCCATATGGGTCGTGTACTGACGGATATTATTGCAAAAGATGAGAATGCCGAAGTTGTTGCGGGTGTAGATGTTTATACCGGCACTCCCAATGACTATCCTGTATTTGAGAAGATGGCTGATTGCAATGTGGATGCTGATGCAGTGATTGATTTCTCTAATGCGGCAGCAGTAGATGGCATGCTGGATGCTTGTGTAGAGAAGAAGCTTCCGGTTGTTCTCTGCACCACCGGACTTTCGGAAGAGCAGCTGAAGAAGGTGGATGAGACGGCTAAGAAGATTCCTCTTCTTCGTTCTGCGAATATGTCTCTTGGCATTAATACCATCATCGATCTCTTAAAGAAGGCAACTCAGGTTTTTGCTCCTGCAGGTTTTGATATCGAGATCGTTGAGAAGCATCATAATCGCAAACTGGATGCTCCTTCCGGAACTGCAATTGCCCTGGCAGATGCCATTAATGAAGCTGCAGGCAATGAATATCATTACATCTATGATCGTTCTCAGAGAAGAGAGCAGAGAGATCCTAAGGAGATTGGTATCTCCGCAGTTCGTGGTGGCACTATCGTAGGTGATCATGATGTGATCTTTGCAGGTTTGGATGAAGTGATCACCATCAGCCATACCGCATATTCCAGATCTATCTTTGCGAACGGTGCAGTATCTGCAGCCAAGTTCCTGGCAGGAAAGGCTGCCGGCATGTATGACATGGCTGATGTCATCAGAGAGCAGACAAAATAAACTAAATAAATAATAATCCTGTGCTGTAATGATATGTACCCTCTTTGCTGGAAATAACCAATCCGGCAGGGAGGGTATTTCTGCGTGTCCGGGTATTGGCAGGAATCGGTCAGGATAAAGGGAGATTTATGACAATTGTCATATCTGAAGTAGTGACAATGTTCACTACAGGGCATCGCTCCATTGGACTACTATAATCTTGCAAACAGATAATAACTCCAATGGGAGGGAAAAGAGTTATGAGTGAAAATATAGTTAAGGTAGATTCCCTGGTGAAGAGATACGGGGAGAACATCGCAGTGGATCACTTCTCCCTGGAAGTGAAGAAAGGTGAGATCCTTGGTCTCCTTGGCCCCAACGGATCCGGTAAGACCACCACCATCAACTGCATTCTGTCTCTCTTAAATTATGACAAGGGCAGCATCGAAGTCTTCGGACAGAAGATGAGTCCGGAGAGATTCGACCTCAAGAGAAGAATCGGCGTTGTGCCTCAGAATGTAGCAGTGCTGAATGCGCTTACTGTGGAAGAGAATATTGACTTCTTCTGCGGACTCTACATCAAGGACAAGGCAGAGAGAAAAGCCTGTATTGAAGAAGCACTCGAGTTCACGGGACTTACCGAATTCAGAAAACAGAAGCCTAAGAAATTGTCTGGAGGCCTTCTTCGTCGCCTGAATATCGCCTGCGGAATCGCCCATAAGCCAGAACTTATCTTCTTTGATGAGCCGACCGTTGCAGTTGATCCCCAGAGCCGTAATGCAATCCTTGAAGGCATTCGTAAGATGAATGAGCAGGGATCAACAGTCATCTACACATCCCATTACATGGAGGAGGTAGAAGAACTCTGCAGCAGAATCGTCATCATGGATCACGGCAAGAACGAAGCGGAAGGTACTTCCCAGAGCCTCAAGTCCAGCCTTCGTAATCGCGAGACCATCCGCATCAATATGCCGGTACATGAGAAGGAATTATTAGACCAGATCAGAAATATAAATCATGTCTATGATGTGCGTATAGACGAAGAAGACGTCATCATTAAGTGTGACGGCGGTGAACATAATCTGGTTCATATCTTAAACTTCCTGTCTGAAAAGCAGCTTCCTTTTGGAAGAGTAACAACAGAACTCCCCACTCTAAACGATGTATTCCTTGAAATCACTGGAAAGGAGCTGAGAGACTGATGTTTTCACATATCTTCTTCTATCAGTTGAAGAACATATCCAGGAAGTTCTGGATCATTGGTTGGAACCTCCTCTTCCCTCTTGTTCTTGCAACTGCATTTCATTTCGGCTTCGGAAGTATGATTAAGGATGATCCGAACACCTTTCATATTGTTCCTGCCGGATATGTAACCCTGGGTGATTACGAGACGGAAGGGATGCAGGAGGACGGTACCCTTATTCATACGGATCCCTATGGAGAGATGTTAGAGTCCATCTCCGGTGGAGATGAGGAGAAGAAACAGATTATTTTGCTTACACGCTATGACAGCGAGAAGGAGGCCAATCAGGCAATCCTTGATCAGGAGATTAAGGGCTACTACTTAAATGATGGTGGAAAAATCTCCCTTAAAGTACTTAGTACCGGTACAGATTCAACTATCTTAAGTCAGATCATGAAGCAGTATAAGACCAGTAGGTCTATGCTTGAGAGAATTGCAAAGGACCATCCGGACAAGCTTTCGGAAGCCATCAGTGCACTTTCTGATCAGAACGAATATTTAGAGCAGCATACCTTTGGGAATGGAGTGTCTCAGTATCTGCAATATTTCTTTGCCCTGCTTGCTATGTCCTCACTCTTTGGCTCCTGGATTTCAACAGAAATGATGTATCCCATGTGTGCGAATATCTCCGATTGTGGCAAGAGATTTGAATCCGCTCCTGGTAATCGTATCGTCGCAGTACTGGCAGGAACCCTGGCAGGAACCCTGCTTCAGGGAATCAGTAACATCATTGTAGTGCTTTATATCCAGTATGTTCTCCAAATCAGCTTTGGCGCTGCTCGCGTCGATATCTACCTCATCATGTTTCTGGGTTCTGCACTTGGTATTGGCTTTGGCGTTTTCTTCGGATCTGTTTTCAAGAAGGAAAACGCCAGGGTGATGATGCCACTTGCCTTCTCTATGGTCTGCTCCTTTATGTCGGGACTTATGGTTGGTTTTATGAAGCAGGTGGTGGAAGATCATGTTCCCATCTTAAATCGTATCAATCCGGCATCGGTATTTACGGATAGTCTCTATGTCATCTCGAATTACGGAAAAACAGACAGGTTCTACACGGATGTTATGATCATGCTTCTTATGATTGCACTAACCCTTGGTGTCAGTGCCTGCATCTTAAGGAGGAGAAATTATGCCAGTATTTAAAGCAGTGATCAAGTCGCTAAAAGAATATCGCAGCATGTTCATTGTCTACTTCATGATCTTTGCGGTTTTCGGACCGATGCAGGCCAATGCCCAGACAGGCAAAAATGAGAAGATGTTTTCGGAATCCAGTCTTCGTGTAACCGTAATCGATCAGGATGACAGCGAATTATCCAGAGGTCTGACCGATTACCTCGAGACCAATGAAGAGGTTGAGGTGCTTCGTACTGTAAGTGACAGAGAACTGCAGAACTTAAATGATGATGTGAATTTTGAACAGAAGGACTATGTGCTTCTCATAGACCAGGGCTTCGAAGATAAGCTCCTGAAGGGAGATACCAAGGACAGTATTCAGTACATCAAGAACGGGCAGAGTGCCAGTGGCTATCTTATGACAGAAAAGATAGATACTTATCTCAACTACCTTATGGTATATTTAAAGAGTGGTTACGATGAGTCCTCGGCGATTAGGAATACCGCCGAAGACATGAAGGAAGCCGATGAGTCTCAGGTAAGTATATTGGAAAATCCCAATATGGAAGACCGCATGAGTGTTCTCTTCCGATTTGATGCTTATTCCATGATGATGATGCTGATCGTTTTCTCCGGCAGTTTACTTACCGTCCTGAAGAAGAAAGATATTGCAGCCAGAATCCGCGTGGGAGGAACAAGCTTCCGCAGGAGATATGGAGAACTGATCCTGGCCCTGCTTACGATGGCAGTTGGCGTCACCGTCCTTCTCATTGGCTTTACGGTACTTGACTCTCTCGTTCATGGCGTGACGGATTTTACCAAACTTCCCTACTACGTAATCAATGCTTTTGCAGCAATGTTTGTCGGTATCGGCATCGGATATTTCGTCAGTACGATTGCCAAAGAAGACACCGTCGTGAATATGATAGCCAATATGATTAATCTATCCATGTGCTTCCTCTGTGGAGTCTTCGTCGGATTGGAATATCTGTCAGATGCCGTCATCAGAGTTGCACACTTTATGCCACTCTACTGGTACATTATGGGGAATCAGTGGATCGTGAGTACCACTGCAAGCGAGATTATGAGCACAACCTTTGCAACACAGTTGGGTCTCCAGCTTCTGTTTGCAGCAGCCTTCTTCATGGCCGGACTCATCATCTCCAAGAAGAAGGAAGTTTACAATGTATGATCTCGTGATCAGGAGCTTAGCAGCGCTGGAACTCATCATAATGATTAACGCAGACCAGGTCACCACTTCTACAGTGGCGGCCTCGCTCTGCGTTTTGTCGCTTCTAGAAGCTTCCGCCCTCGCTGACGCGAGAAATGAAGAACGATCCCAAATCCTGGCATGGATCCTTTTTGCTTCTTCTTACATCGGTGTGGCAGGCTACCTTTTGCTTACGAATGGAGACAGGAGTCCATATTTTCCCCTCCACTTAACTGTCTTGTCCTTCATTTCCAGCCTACTGCTCCTGCATCTGAATCACGTAAATGAGAAGATGCGACAGGAACTGCATAGGACCAGGGATGACAGTGAGGAACTGACGGAGGTCTTAAGAGAGCAGAACCGAAGGCTCTTAAATGAACAGGACCAGGAAGTGCATCTTGCGACTCTGGCTGAACGCAATCGTATCGCAAGAGAGATTCATGATAATGTGGGTCATATTCTGTCGAGGGGAATTCTGCTTCTAGGGGCAATCCGAACGGTGAGTGAGGATCAGACAATAGCGCCGCAGCTACAGATGCTGGCGGAGACGCTGGATTCGGCTATGGCCAAGATGAGAGAATCGGTCCACGATCTCCATGATGATTCGATTGATCTAAGACACAATCTGGAGGAGATCATGGCAGAACTTACGAACTTCACGATAGAGACAGATCTGGAGCTGGAGAATGAGATCGGGAGGGAAGAGAAACTGGCAGTTATCGGAATTACCAAGGAAGCGGTGACCAATATCCTAAGGCATTCGACCGGTGACAGGGTGAAGGTGATTTTGCACCAGAATCCTGGATTTATCACCCTATCCATCTCAGATAATGGCAGTGTGAGCGAGAAGGATAGAAGTCGCGTGCAGCAGGGCTTAAGTGAAGGCATCGGCTTGGCGAATATCCGGGAGAGGGCGAGATCATGCGGCGGAGAGGCCTACTTCTATATGGATGATGGATTTACCGTATATGTCAGATTAGCCAGGAAGTAAACAGACTTGCATTGCGGACAGAAGTCCAAGGGCATTGAGGAATGCCGTGAGAGAAGTGGAGACAGAGAGAATATGAGTGAGCCGAAAACAATACTGATTGTAGATGATGATGAACTGATTACCATGTCCCTGGAGATGATTATCTCTGCGGATCCGGAATTTCAGGTGATTGGAAAAGGAAATTCCGGTGAAGAGGCAATTCGCCTCTATGAAGAACGGAATCCAGACCTTCTTCTCACAGATATCCGTATGCCGGATATGACAGGACTAGACGCAGCCGAGAAGATTCTATCGCTACATCCGGATGCGGTTATTCTCTTCCTGACGACATTTTCTGACGATGAATATATCGTGAAAGCTCTGAAACTCGGAGTGAAGGGCTATTTGTTAAAACAGGATTATAAATCCCTTCCTGTTTCCCTTCGGGCTGCCTTGAATGGTCAGTCCGTCTTCGGTGGAGCGGTGGTGGATAAACTGCCGGAACTCATGAGCCATGTGGACAAGAACAATTCGGAAGCAGTACATGGTGGACGGAAGGAAGAGAAGAGTAGTTTCTCCTACAGGGAACATGACATTACCGAGAAGGAATATGAGGTGATTCAGCTGGTGGGAGATGGATACTCGAATAAGGAGATTGCAGATAAGCTCTTCCTGTCAGAAGGTACGGTGCGAAATTATCTCTCCTCCATTCTGGAGAAACTCGAACTTCGTGACAGGACCCAGCTGGCAATCTTTTACCTTACCAACTAGATCCTATTTATTAAAAATGGAACATATAGACGAAAAATAGTCCTGCGGTCTGCAGGACTTTTCGTCTATATCGATGTTACAGATACATATAGAATTCTCTTACGGTCTTCTCGAGTACCGTGCTGTGAATCACATAAGAACCATGGTCCTGATTTTCGAAGATACGTGATCTGGCTCCCGGAATAGCATGGACGATGGCTTCCGTCTCCTTGGGGAGGATGAGGTCACGTTCCCCTGCAACAATGAGACTTGGGCAGGAGATGCGGGAGAGTTCAGAATCCGTGATATCAGGTTCGGTTGCCATAAGGATGGCAAGCGGATCCTTCTCTCTTCTGGCGCGGCGTTTGATCTCGTGGAGTTCTTTGCGCTGCAGGCCCTTGGGAGTGCGGTTTGCACCACAGGCGATGATGCCGGCGAGAAGATCACTGTGATTGATCGCAGTCAGGAGTGCTAAGATGCCTCCGTCAGAGAAGCCGAGAACGATGGGATGATCTAATTCGAGAGAAGAGATGAAGAGGGAGATATCCTCTGCCATCTCGCGGTAGTGATATTCGTTTGGAGTCGCACTGCCACCGTGGCCTCTGGTATCAATGGCATAGATGGTGAAGCTGTCTTCTAGTCTCTTGCAGAGTTCATCGAAGATGGTATGGTCTTCTCCATTGCCATGTAAGAGGATAAGATCCTTACCCTGGCCGCGTTTTTCATATGATAGAATTTGTCCTTTTAACTGGATGTACATGCTGTGCCTCCGACACGATCAATGTACTTATCCTATCATAAATAGAAGATAATTGTTTGGATTCTTTCGCGGACAGATATGGTATGATAGATACATTCACGAAAACAAAACAACTGATTTGGTTTCCAATGGTCGAAATTAGATAAAAAGGAGAGATATTATGGCAGAGAGAGCACTCGTTTGGGCACACCGCGGAGCAAGTGGTTACGCACCGGAGAATACATTGGCTGCTTTTCAGGAAGCAATCGATATGGGTGCAGATGGAATCGAACTCGATGTCCAGCTGACGATGGATGGACACATTGTTGTCATCCATGATGAGACCGTAGACCGTACCACCGATGGTAAGGGCTGGGTCAAGGATCTTACCTTTGATGAGATTCGTGCTCTCGACGCATCCTATCAGAATCTGATGCAGGGTGGTGAGGTTGTAAAGCTTGCGAAGAGATTCGAAGAATATGAGTCAGCACAGATTCCGACCATGGAAGAAGTCTTTGAACTCATCAAGCCGACCAAACTCTGGATCAATATCGAACTGAAGACCGGAATCGTATTCTATCCAAAGCTGGAGGAGAGAATCGTCGAGATGACGAAGAAGTATGGAATGGAAGATCGTGTCATCTATTCTTCCTTCAATCATTATTCTGTTGAGAAGATCAGAGAGATCGATCCCACGGCACAGACCGGACTGCTCTATGCAGATGGTACGATCGATATGCCTTCCTATGGCAAGAAGTATGGTGTCAAGGCACTGCATCCTGCACTCTATAATCTCCAGTTCCCTGGCTTTGTAGAGGAATGCATGAAGGAAGGATTGGAACTCAATGTCTGGACGGTCAACGAGCCTCAGTATGTTGAGATGTGTAAGGCAGCACATGTCCATGCTGTTATCACAAACTATCCGGACATGGCAATGGAGATTCTGAATCAGGGGGAAAAACTTTGATCGGGAAGTTACAATTATTAGGGGAAGACGATTTTCGCCCCTTTATGGATAATACAATTCGTCCCTGGATCCAGGAGACGATGGAAGAGGGGTATCTTGCGGCAGCGGATGGATTAAAGCTCCACTATTGCTGCCTTCCGAATCCCCAGGAGATCGGACGTATTATGATCATGCATGGATACTGCGAATTCTTCGGCAAGTATCATGAACTCTCCTGGTATCTCTGGCAGCAGGGCTACGGAATCTACTTCCTGGAACAGAGAGGACACGGCTACTCTGACAGGGATGGGGTAGAGAACGATATGGTCTATGTTTCTGACTTCAACGAATACGTGGAAGATCAGAAGCTCTTCTATGACACGATCGTATCGAAAGATGCGAAGTCACCGATCTTCCTCCTGGCACACTCTATGGGTGGCCTGGTGGGCGCACGTTATATTGAGAAGTATACGGATGACTTCAAGAGAGTGATTCTGTCCTCTCCGCTACTCAAGATGAATTCCGGTAGCATTCCGGCTTTCGCGACCTACATCCTGGTCTTCTATTCCATTCTTGCTCGTAAGCAGAAAGCTTACATTCCGGGACACGGAGCTTTCGATGGCGTCCGTAATTTCATCGGTTCCTCGACCAAGTCAGAAGCCAGATATAATTACACCTTTGATCAGAGACTTCTGGATAAGCATTATCAGACCTACTCTGCATGCTATGCCTGGTCAAGGGCAGCGCTTCGTGCGGTAAGACAGGCTCAGCGAGATGTAGGTAAGGTGAAAAATGAGATCCTCCTTCTCCAGGCTGGTCAGGATCACATGGTGAAGATCGAAGGCCAGGATCGATTCGCGTCAAAACTAAAGGATTGTAAGCTGGTACGCTTTCCTCTGGCCCGTCATGAGATCTTCAATTCGCTGATGGAAGACCGGGAGAAGTATTATAAAGAAATTCTGTCCTTTCTGAAAAAAGAATAAAGATATGGTCATAAGGTTGAGTTTCGCAGATTCGTTCCCTATAATGAGAACGAATCTGCTTTCGTGCGTTAAAATATGAATGTATAGAAAGGCATCCAATGTCAGACGAAATTAATAAGGATACCATTCCAGGCGATGGCGAAAACCAGGACAATAAGAAAGAACTGGAAGATGTGTGCTACATCTGTCACAGACCGGAATCTACAGCCGGCAAGATGATACACATTCCGAATAATATTGCGATATGTAAAGACTGTATGCAGAAGACCTTTGACTCTATGGCCGGTTTCGGCTTCGGTGGAGGGAACAATGCAGCAGATGATGCTCATAATCTGAACAATATCGACTTGGGCAGCATCGGCCTTTTAAACTTCGGAGACCTCTCTTCCCTCTTCCCCAATAATATTCCGGAGAGCCAGAGGGTGAAAAAGAAGAAGCCCCAGGAAGCTAAGAAGGGAGCGGATATTAAGCCTGTATTTGATATCGAGCATATTCCGCATCCCCACGAGATCCGTGCAAAATTAGATGAATATGTTGTAGGCCAGGATCAGGCAAAGAAGATTATCTCCGTTGCGGTTTATAACCACTATAAGCGTGTTGCGACCAATACGATGGACTCCATCGAGATCGATAAGTCCAACATTCTTATGATTGGACCGACAGGCTCTGGTAAGACCTATCTGGTACGTACGCTTGCCAAGCTCTTAGATGTACCTCTTGCGATTGCAGATGCAACCTCCCTTACAGAGGCAGGTTACATCGGTGATGATATCGAGAGTGTTATCTCCAAGCTTCTTGCTGCGTCGGGCAATGATGTAGAGAAGGCAGAGACAGGTATCGTCTTCATCGATGAGATTGATAAGATTGCCAAGAAGAAAAATACCAATCAGAGAGATGTCAGCGGAGAGGCTGTTCAGCAGGGTATGCTGAAGCTGCTCGAAGGCTCTGATGTCGAGGTACCGGTTGGCGCAAGTTCCAAGAATGCCATGGTTCCCATGACGACAATCAATACCAAGAATATTCTCTTCATCTGCGGTGGTGCTTTCCCGGATCTTGCGGACATCGTCAAGGAGAGACTGAACAAGTCTTCTGCTATGGGCTTCGTATCGGACCTGAAGGACAAGTACGATGATGATGAGAACATCCTTACCAAGGTAACGGTAGAAGATCTCCGTAAGTTCGGAATGATTCCGGAATTCATCGGACGTCTTCCGGTTCTCTGTGTCCTCAATACACTGTCAGAGGATATGCTGGTTCGCATTCTCTCGGAACCGAAGAATGCAATCATTAAGCAGTATCAGAAACTGCTTGCCCTCGATGAAGTGAATCTCGTATTCACGGATGATGCCCTTCATGCCATCGCTCACAAGGCGAAGGAGAAGGAACTGGGTGCGAGAGCACTGCGTGCAATTATCGAAGAATTCATGCTGGATATCATGTATGAGGTTCCCAAGGACGACAATATCGGAACCGTGACGATCACAGCAGATTATGTCAATGGCAATGGTGCGCCTCTGATCGAGATGCGCTCAGTAACGAAGCAGGAGCGACTCCCTGCAGACACCCAGTAAACCTAGTATGAGGAGGCTGTTATAAATGGCAAGAAGAGACAAGAAGGCACATACCGAAGAACTCTACAAGGCTATTCTGACACTCAAAACGGAAGAGGAATGTTTCAAATTCTTCAAGGATGTATGTTCTGATTCCGAGCTTCTCGCGATGGAACAGAGATACAATGTGGCCAAGATGCTCGAGGAAGGTAAGACCTATCTCAACATCCAGGACGCAACCAATGCGAGCACCGCTACCATCAGCCGTGTAGGCCGCGCTCTGACCGACGGTACCGGTGTGATCGGTGACGTTTTGCGCAGACTCGGAGATGAGAACGGAGAGGCATAAACATGCGTGCACTCAAGGCCACAGATGTGGCATTATGCATGAATCATGTCCTCGCCAAAGAGACTTTCGACAGCTTCCTGCTCGCTGAGGCAGAAGTTTTCACCGGGCTCACCCTAAGTGTCGATGGACATCTCAGGCAGGAATTCTATTCCAAGGAAGATTATGAGGAACGGAAGAGTAAGGGGGATTTCATTCCTTATGCAGAAGTACGTTCCATCCTCTTTGATGCAATTAAGGGGAAGAAGACGCCGAACGCCTTTCGTTTAGTTCTCGTGACTTCCCGGCCGGCGACGGAGGCAGTTCTTCAAAGATATGAAGCCTCCCCGGAAGGCGTCGGAGGACTCTACCTGAACCTGCGATACGACCATGAAGGCGTATCTCTGGTGACTGGTGTCTCGATGACAGATTTCACGATGGATAAGTCAGCAGAAGCAGCCTGGGACAGATATCTCCCGGAGTATCTGGAATCCATCGGAATTCCTGTTGAGATAATGGGCTGAATCTTGATAGGAATGTATAGACAATTTACTTTACTTTTCTAAAGTGTTGTGATACCTTAAGTGAAGTGCTGGACGAACGGTAACCGGCAGTGTGTTTTACATCTTTGGAGGTACTATCAACATGACAGGTACAGTAAAGTGGTTCAATAACCAGAAGGGCTACGGCTTCATTTCCGATCAGGATGGTAATGACGTTTTCGTTCATTATTCCGGACTGAACATGGAAGGATTCAAGACTCTCGAAGAAGGCGCTAAGGTCGAGTTCGATGTAACCGACGGCCAGAAGGGTCCTCAGGCTGTTAACGTAACAGTCGTTAAGTAATTCTTTCCAGTAGGAAAAACTGTTTTCAAACCTTTCATTATATATAGATATAATAAAAGTAGTATTTGGGAAACGGGGAGGAAGCGGTGAGCACCGATGGTGTTCACCGCTTTTCGTGTATCTAATGGAGGTCTATGAATAGAAGGCAATCACACGTATTAAGCCGCATACTCGGGACGGGAATGGTAATTCTCGCTCTTCTTCTGATGTGGAAATGGCGTGCGTCTCTAATCCAGACGGCGTCAGCAGCCTATGTTGCAGTGACCGGAGAGGTTGCGCCCTGGCTGAAGAATGGGGACACAGACATTGCAACGATCGTACTCTCCCCGGACTCTGTCCCGGCAGAAGAAGTTCCTAGTCTATCAGGGAGTAAGTATGCCTATTCCACACTCTCCGAAGATGGAAAGTTAGTCTATGACCAGGTATACGATGCTATCATGAATCGGAAAACAGATGTCAGTGTATCGACACTGGATGCGGCTGTCCTTGAGCAGGCATATAACTGTGTCATGGCTGATTATGGCGGACTCTTCTGGGTCTATGGTTATACTTATAATACTTACTCGCGCGGAGATAAGATCACAAGCCTTACATTTAGTCCCAGCTTCACCATGACAGAAGAGGAACAGGCCAAGTATCAGGCACAGATTGATCACGTGGTGGAGAACTATCTCTCTGGAATCTCACTGGAAGCAACGGACTACCAGAAGGCGAAGTATGTCTTCGAGACTCTGATCAAGAACGTGGAATATGATACCGCCATTGAGAATAATCAGAACATTCTCTCGGCCTTCTTAGGAGGCGCAACGGTCTGTCAGGGCTACAGCGATGCCGCCAGTTATCTGCTCTCAGAACTGGGCATCCAGTCTACGGTTGTGACCGGTGTTGCAGACGGGGAGTCACATGCGTGGAATCTCCTTCTGCTTGATGGAAAGTATTATTACATGGACGTGACCTGGGGCAACAGTCGTTACTTGGATCACAATCAGAATGAAGCCAAGCGAGTGAACTATGTCTATCTCAATACGGATAGCAAGACTCTCATGAGAAATCATACGGCGAATGATTACTTCCCCCTGCCGGAATGTGATTCCATGCAGGATTCCTACTTCGTGCAGGAAGGACTCTACTTCACAGGCTTCGATGGCAATGCAATCGGTAATGCTATTGCAAGTCGTTATGGACAGGGCGAGACGATGGTATCCATCCGTTTCGACAAGGAAGAGGACTATTTAAGTGCAGTATCCTTCTTCATCGACGATTCCCATATCAGGGATTACATTGGACAGGAGAGCATCTCTTATATTACCCAGGATGAGGACTGCATCCTGACCTTTAAGTTCTGACAGATTTACAATTACTACATTGTGATGTAGTATTTAGATACCTATGATGAGTAACAATGGAGGCATTCATGTACAGAATCCTGATCGATAGTTGTGGAGAACTCTTCCCAGAGATGCAGAATACAGAATCATTCTGCAATGTTCCGCTGACATTGACTGTGGACAGCCATGAGATTATCGATGATGAGACATTTAATCAGGCGGAGTTCCTCAGGATGATCAAAGAAAGTGCGAATGCGCCCAAGTCTGCCTGCCCTTCTCCGGATGCATATATGCGTGAGATGCGTGGAGACTGGGAGAGAATCTATGTGATTACTCTGTCCTCCAAGCTGAGTGGATCTTATAACAGTGCCTGCCTGGCTAAGGATCTCATCAATGAAGAATTAGAAGACGATGACGAAGAACCCAAGCAGATCCATGTATTCGATTCCAAGTCTGCATCCATAGGTCAGACCCTGATTGCGGATAAGATCGCGGAACTTGAGAAGGAGGGACTCTCCTTTGATGAAGTAATCCGTAGGACGGATGCCTATATTGAAACCCAGCACACCTTCTTCATTCTCGAGACACTTGAGACCCTGCGTAAGGCGGGCCGTCTGTCCGCTCTGAAGGCAATGATTGCGAATACCCTGAACATCAAGCCAATTATGGGTTCGACAGAAGAGGGTTCCATTCAGCAGCTTGGCCAGGGACGAGGCATGAGCAAGGCTCTTGATAAGATGGTAGATCTCATGATGGAGGTTACCCCTGATCCTGAGAACCGTGTGGTAGCAATCTCTCATTGCAATTGCCCGGAACGTGCAGCGATGCTTCAGAAGAAACTTGAAGCAAAGGCGAACTTTAAGCGCATCGTAATTGTTGATACCAGGGGTGTCAGTTCCATGTATGCAAACGACGGTGGTATCATCATGGTTGTGTAAGCAACGTTTGCATAGTATATTCTGGAGAAGCAGCGTGCTGCTTCTCTTTTTTGTGCAATGCC
>Ga0256405_10004321_pt1 | contig 26925 bp, 20 predicted proteins | sample RumenRJG_02DNA_FD_189096 | JGI IMG/M metagenome (GOLD analysis project Ga0256405, IMG submission 189096) | Bovine rumen microbial communities from Lethbridge, Alberta, Canada - RJG_02 | ecosystem: Host-associated > Mammals > Digestive system > Stomach > Rumen | place: Canada: Alberta... | reverse complement strand
GAAATCAGCATAAAACCAGCAGAACATTACACCCCCGAGTCCTCTTTTTTGAAGAGGGCTTGGGGGTGTGCGCACTGAAACAGCTTATTTCACCAGTAAATATGTTTTTTTACTCTGATGGTCTGATATGGTTAGAGGGTGCTGCGGTTGCAACACCCCCTTTCGGGTTTATGATATTACAAAAGGTCATGTAGGTATCTCAAACCAGAATGTAGTGCCCTTGCCCTCTTCCGAGCGGACACCGAAGGGGAAATCGTGGCATTTCAGTATCTCCTTGCATATCGCAAGTCCGAGACCTGTGCCTACCACATCACGCTTGACTTTAGCATCGCGGTAATACCTGTCGAATACCTTTGGCAAAAGGTCTTTTGCAATACCTTTGCCGTTATCGGATACTTCAATGCGGACAGATTTTTCAGAGTTTATCTGCTTGATGCGTATGACCTTATGGTCACCTGTATAGTTTATAGCGTTGTTTATGAAGTTGTATATCACCTGATCGAGTTTATCGGGATCGGCATCTATCTGCCTGTCCTCATCGGGTTCATACTTCATATCGTAGCCGTTCTGTTCGATGACCAGCTGATATCTGGTCATGCAGTCGTTTATTTTATCGACTATGGAGAACTTGCGGCGATTGAGCTCCATATTTCCGCTTTCCAGCTTTGAAAGCTCCAGCAGATTATTCACAAGATTCGAGAGCCTGTCGGCTTCATCGATTATCACCTGTATGTGTTCAGCCCTTTTTACGGGATTATCGCCCGAAAGGTCGCGTATCATCTCAGCGTAGGCTTTGACCATGGTAAGAGGCGTGCGGAGATCGTGGGAGATATTGGCTATCAGGTCTTTTCTTAGATCACTTACCTTGCGAATCTCATTTTTGGCATCATTAAGGACTTCTGCCAGTTTTTCGGTTTCTCTGTAACCCTTGCCCTTGAATTCAACATCAAAATCGCCTTCACCGAAACGCTTGGCGGTCTTGGTGATGCTGACTATGGGTCGGGTGAGCCTCATGGCTGCCAGTGTACCCACGATTATCGCCAGTTCAAAGAGGATTATGGATATGAACATAAGCTGTTCCCTGATTATCTTCACCGTGGAATCTATAGGTTCTATGGTGGATTCGATGAACAGGTAAGCCTGATCGGGAGAATCATCGGTATAGATCTCGGCACAGTATATCATTTCCTTGACATTGAGATCATCATTATCAAAGGTGACGGTATAACAGTTGTCCGAAGCCTTTTCAAGAGCACTTTTAAGCTCGAAAATGTACATGGAATAATTATTCTCGATATCATCGTAGAGCTTTGAATAGGAGCCCAGATTATTCTCGGAGGTCAGCGGGTTGCCATCCACGTCGGTTATGACAATGCACATACTGTTCTCATAAGCGACAGTCCTGTTGATATGACCCTGTTCCTCAGTGCCGTATGCCTGTATGATACGGTTTGCCTCGCGGCTTATGCTGTTGACTTTCGCGGACTTATAATAATTGTACAAGAAAACGTACTGCCCCAGCCAGAGCACCACAAGTATCACTATGGCAAACAGCACGAAATATATCCAGACAAAGGTCTGCATACTGCGCTTGCCCTTGCGGATATCCCTTACAGTTTTCCCGAGACCTTTGGTCTTTTTACTGGATCTTTTCAAACTTATACCCCATTCCTCTCAGGGTAACGATAAGATTGCGGTATGGTCCGAGAGAGTTTCTCAGCATTTTTATGTGAGTATCTATGGTTCTGTCATCGCCGTAGAAATCGAAGCCCCAGACTTCTTCAAGAAGCTTTTCTCTTGAAAGGGCGATATTCATATTTCTCACTAGATAGAAAAGGAGATCGTACTCCTTGGGGGTCATGGAGACCTTTTCGCCATCTATCTTGACTTCCCTTGCGGTGAAGTTTATCTCAAGTCCCTGATACTTGATGATATCCTCGGTAGTGTGGGATGCCTTTGCGCGGTTGAGTACCGCTCTGACTCTCGCCATGAGTTCCTTGGGCGAAAAAGGCTTGACCATATAGTCGTCTATGCCTATCTCGAATCCGAAGAGCTTATCATACTCCTCGCCCCTTGCGGAGAGCATTATCACAGGTATCTTCTTGATCTTCTGTATCTCCTTGCAGGCGGAATAACCGTCAAGTCTGGGCATCATGATATCCATTATTATGATATCGAAATCATCGTTCTTCACCATTTCCACAGCTTCCATACCGTCTGCTGCCTCGGCTACTTCATAGCCCTCGAACTCAGCGTACTCCTTGATGATGGTACGTATCTTCGCCTCATCGTCTACTGCCAGTATCTTTGCCATCAGTTGTCAGCTCCTTTTCAGAGGTCCGCATTGTGCGGACAATTTCCTAAAAATATGATAATCCCGGAATGTGTATTTTTCGTGACCGATCATTGTTAACAGCATAATAATTATTTTCCGCTCTTTATGCGCGGTGCGATATAGCTCCTTATCTCATGGAACTTACCGTTCTCAAACGGGAAAGGTCTGCCGTCTTCCTGTTTCCCGGTGCGGGTCTTGCTTTTAAAGCTGTATTCCCCTGATTTTGCGGTTATCTTCAGGGTCTCAAGATAATAAGGTACTTCCATCAGCATGAGAGTATCAATAAACTCATAGCTGACCTCTGCTTTTTCGATATCTTTATAGGGAAAAACATACTTTTTCCAGCATACAGCCACCCGCAGAGCGTCATCATCAGCACTTATGACGCAGGGAACACACGCCGCAAGGTGCAGCGATATTATGTATATCAGCATTGCAGATATAAGCGTTATCAGCCCAACAGTAGTTGAATCGAACAACACTGCCGTCAAGACAGGCAAAAGCACCATTGCTGCTGCGCCAAATACAGCAATGGACAAATAATATGAACTTTTGAATGTAAACCTTTTTTTCATAACGTAACCCTGCCATTTGTATAAAAATCGCCCCCGCTTTCAAAGCAGGGGCGAAAAGCTGTCATTGTACCTGACTTTCATAGCCTTCATCGTAGTAAGTGCCGTTTTCGCTTTCAGCATCAGTATCGGTACTGCCGCCGGGGCCATCGACTGTGACGCCCATTTCTTCGGCAAGCTGCTGCTGTGAAACACCGTCGGGCGCATCATCATAACTTGATGTTACACCTAAGTATTCCTCCAGACACAGACCCTTTGATGTGATCTCTTTTGCTATATCAACGCCTACGTACCTGATGTGCCATGACTCATACTCATACCCCGTAATAGCCTCTTTCCCCTTTGGGAAACGTATAATGAAACCGTAATCCGCACAGTGTGCCGCCAGCCATCTTGCTTCGGCGGTATCACTGAATGAGAAGTCCGTCGAATTGACATCGAAGCACAGTCCCGACTGATGCTCGGAATATCCGGGTCGGGAGGATACTCTGTCAGCCTCGGCTACTCCCCTGTCAAGGGCATAGCTGTAATACAGTGCATACTGCTCATCGTAACTGCGGAATCCCGAATTGACGTAGAGGTACAGCCCATCATTGAAAGCTGCCGCCGTCATATCATCAAATGCCGCCTGAGCTGCTGTACTTATGCCGGGTGCGTAATCCTTCGGCAAAGGATAGGTCTTGTTGACGATAAGTATGCCGTCAACATATGTAAGACCATCGACCTGCTGTATCCTGTGACCTGCCTTCGGTTTTTCCTCTTCAGAACTGTCGGTATCGATCTCCTGAACTGTCGGCTTCACGACTTTGCTTTGCGACGCTTTGGCTTTTGCCTGCTTTTCATCCCGCTTTTTGCGGTAGGATGCGTAGCAGCCCCTGCAAAGTATGAATACCAGAACCACAGCTACTATCAGTACCAGTGTGCGGTTGCGCTTTATACGTCTGCGCTCGGCTGCACGGCGTCTGTCCCTGATGCGCTGTCTTATCATCTCCTCACGGGCTTTTTCCTCGGGAGAAAGTTCATACCTTGACAGGTCATAATAATCTATGGCTGTTTCCGCTCCATTAACAGCACGCTCCTCCTCGGGAACGTTTCTGTTATCATTTTCGATCATATCTTCCTCACTGTTTCAGCTGCCAAAAGAGTTCATGCGCGGCAGCATTCTCCATGCACTTCATTTTACTTCATTATTTTAACATACCGAACGAAAAAAATCAAGTCGAAAGCTGTAAATGGCGAGGTGTTTTGATGTTTATTTGTGATTTATTCACATTGTATTAATAAAAAATGTTAATAATTATATTATTTTTCCAGATACTGCCAGTTCTACCACCTTATATGCACCGTCATATATGCCTGCTTTTTTGGCAGTGATGATATTTTCACACATTTTTTCGATGATATCACCGTTATGCTGTATTAGCTTCATCATGCCGCAGGTCTCTGCGGAGGTGGAACATTCGTAGGTGCCGTCACCGACTTCTGCCGCACGCACAGCGCCCCACGCTTCGTGACCGCCCACGCGCTTAATCATCAGCTTGGGTATGGGATAGAAAGCCAGTTCGCTGGGCTTGGTGATAAGCACATCGGAACAGCGCATAAGCAGATTTGTGGAGTAGACCGCCGCGAAGATATCCTCATGGCAGAAAGCGTGTATGCCGAATACCTCTCCGTCAATCGCCTTTCCTGCGAACTCGGAAGTCTCGGTGAAATCGTTGAAATGCTCGGTAACATATGGCATCATATGGGGCATCTCGGTCTTCAGCTGTTCCCACACATTTTTGTGGTCGCCCACATTTATGAAAAGTGTAGCCTTTGCCTTTTTGATATAGGGAAGCATTTTCCTTATCATGGATACGAATATCTCCTTTTGTGCCCCTGCGCCGCCCACGGACATCAGCCAGCGTACAGCCTTGCCTTTCTGTGCCCTCTCGATGCGCTTTGCGCAGTCGTATTCGATATTGCTGACGAGTTCGTGGTCGATATAATGACCTGTATATACTACGGAATCCTCGGGCATGGGCTTGAGTATACGATGCTTGTCCATGCCGCGGAGTGCGCGGTAGCCCAGATATGCTGAGGGAGTCTGGACTGTATGAACTGCACCCTCAGAAAGATGCAGTGCCATAGGCCAGTTATCGGGGACAGCGTTCACCACATGGGTAAGACCTGCGTGTATCGCCGCCTGCGATGGCCATACGTGGGTGGCAACATAGGGTATATCCTTGGGCAGGTCGCGGAATACAGGTGTCATAAGTTCAGCCGTCTTCTGGTCGGAACAATTGTAGGTCAGCTGACGGAAGCCCTCGCTGTTCAGGGGTTCCCAGAAAAGTTTATTGAACAGTACGGACTTCTGAGAAATGCGTGAGCCCAGAGAATACAGCTGATTCTGCCCTGCTATGACCTTGCCGCAGGTAGTATCGCCGAAAGAACAGAGGTCGAACCAATAAGGGTCATAGCCCATTGAACGGGCGGCGGAGGCTATCGCCATGGAGATACGGTAGTGACCGAAGCCCATGCGGATATTTCCGATGACAAGGCTCTTATCATTGAATGTAACTCCTGTCTTTCCGGATATTTTAAGTTCCCGCACGCCGAGGGGCTCACCTATGGCGGGAGCGGGTGCGGCGGTGAGATGGTACACCCTGTCCATATCACTGCCGTACTTTTTAATGAACTTCTCCTTGCCTTTGACTGCCTTTCTGTAAGCTGAATCTGACATCTGATTGCCGAATATCACTTTTGATCTTTCCATAGCTGTACCTCCATTTTGCAGTGTGCGGCTCGGCATAAATACTATTGCCGATTTACCGAACTTAAACGTTTCACGATTGTGTCTGTTGCAGAAAATTGTGTCGTAAATTTTAATATTTTCATAGATCTCTTGACAAATGTCGGTTTATGTGATAGACTATCTATCAGTTGATAGTAAGTCTATCACATTTGAGGAGGTTTGTCAAGTGGTTAATGAGATTTGTTCCGATTTTTCAAGAAAAAATTTAAAAGTCCAGCGAACCGACCGTGCAGTCCTCACTGCCGCACAGCTTTTTCTCAAACAAGGCATCGAGGAGATAAAGATGACAGATATCGCTGACGCAAGCGGCGTGGGAGTGGCTACTCTCTACCGTTATTTCGGCACAAAACCCCGTATGGTGACGGAAGCGATGACATATCTCTGGGACGAGGTCAATGAGCTTTTTGCAGGGGTATTTGATACCAAAGAATTCATGCAGCAGCCCGGCATCAAGCAGATAAACGACCTTATGCGTATGTATCTGGTGCTGTATGAGGCTCACAGCGATTTCATGCGGCTGCTGGGAGAGTTCGATACATATATAGTACGCGAGCAGATAGCCAAGGAAGACTTGCAGAAGTACGAGAGTTCGATAATAAACTTTTATCCCGTACTGGTAAGGGCTTACGAAAAGGGGCTTAAAGATGGTACGGTGCGCAGGGTGGATAACTTCAAGATGCATTATCTGACCTACGCCCATGCGCTGCTGGAAATGTGCAAGAAATTCGTCAAGGGCGAGCTTCTTCCATCTGATAGGAGCGATTACGCAGTAGCGGAACTTGAACTGCTGATAAACACAGGCGTGAACTACCTCAGCGCAAGATAAGCTGAGAACGACAGGGGGCATGGATATGGAGAACAAGAAAATAGCTTCAAACAAGATACTCTGGATATTCGCAATAGGTCAGCTGGGCTGGTCAACTCTGGCGGGCATAATCACTAACTGGCTGGTAAAATTCTATGAACCCGATAAACTTCCCGAGGGGCACAGCTACTTTATACCCCAGGGAAGGATAGTGCTTGGACTTCTGACGGCAATGGGAGTTATCGCCGCGGCGGGACGTATTTTCGATGCCGTGACCGACCCTTACATCGCAGGCAAGTCCGACGGATTCAAGCATCGTCTGGGCAGGCGCATACCTTTCATGAGGGTGGCGGCTATACCCTTCGGTGTTATGACAGTGCTGATATTCACACTTCCTTTCAAGGGTGAGAGCTACGGCAATTTCGGACTGCTGTTTTTGTTCTGTATGCTGTTCTACCTTTGCATGACAGCTTACTGCACACCTTACAACGCACTTATCCCCGAACTTGGCAGAACACAGGAAACGAGGATAAATCTTTCCACCTATATTTCCGTGACTTACTTCTTCGGTTCGGGCATATCTTACCTTGTGCCGAACATCGCGGGGATATTCTCGGGGGCTATGGGCTACACAAACAGCTTCAGGCTGACGGTGGGCATACTTTCAGCGATAGCTGTGGTATGTATGCTGGTGCCCGCTTTCCTGATAGACGAGAACGATTATGCCGATACCACACCTACCGAGGGCACAGCTTTCGGTTCGCTGATGGCTACTTTCAAGAACGGTGATTTCCGTACATTTGTGGCTTCGGACATATTCTACTGGATAGGACTTACAATGTTCCAGACTGGACTTCCCTTCTACATCACTACTCTGCTGGGACTTAAAGAAACCTGGGCATTCCCCATGTTTGCGGCTATGACTTTCTTCTCGCTGCTGTGCTATGCGCCTGTGAACATCTTCGCAAAAAAGATGGGCAAGAAGAAACTTATCGCTTTCGCTTTCATGTTCTTCTCCGTGACTTTCCTTGTAACTTCACTGGCAGGCATACTGCCCATACCGGGTGTGGCATACGGATTCATCATCGCGGCGCTGGCGGCTGTGCCTATGGCGATACTTGGCATACTTCCCCAGGCTGTGGTGGCTGATATCTCAGAAGCTGACAAGATAAAAACAGGCGAAAGCCGTCAGGGTATGTTCTACGCGGCAAGAACTTTCGCTTTCAAGATGGGACAGTCGCTGGCTATGCTGCTGTTCACCAGTATAAAGACCATCAACTCGGACGTACCCTCGGGCGAGAGCGGTTACGGTCTCGGACTCAGGATAACTGCTATACTGGCTACCGTGCTTTGTCTTATCGGCGGACTTATATTCTTCCGATACAACGAAAAGGACGTTATCGCAAAGCTTGAAAGCACAAACAAGGAGGGCTGACGATGCTGAGGTTCAAACACATAAAATTCGCCTACATCGCAGGCGGAAAGGTGTATTCCGTCACCACTGACAAAAGTGTGGAAAATCAGCGCGTCAAGCTGACAGTCACAAATGAGGACGGCGTAATATCGGCTTCGGTGACTTCGGTCACACCCATAGAACTGTTAAGGCTCTCGGCGGAATTTGAATACGAATTCAAAAGCATCAGCCGCGTATTCCTGAATGGTTATCAGTCATGGACAGACAGCGCCGAACATCCTATAAACGGCAGGCTTCGTGGCGTTGACCATATCCCAAAGCCTATCGCTGACAAGTATGCATTCTCACAGTACGGTGATTACACATTCACGAGATACAGCCTGAAAAAAGGCGTTATGCACGGTTTCAGCTACGGATATATCCGCAATTACGATGTATACGATTTTATAGGTTCGCTGAACGAGGACAGCGGTTTCACAACTATCCGCACGGACTGCGCCGCAGGCAGAGTACTGGCTTTCAAGGAATGCAGTGAACTTCATATCGAAAACAGCTTTGAAGGCTTGAAGCTGTACATCGGCAGGGGCAGTGAGGACGAAGTCTTCGACAAGTGGTTCGGGCTGATGAGCATTGCTAAGCGTGATCTACCGCGGATACACGGCTATACCAGCTGGTACAGGCATTATCAGAATATCAGTGAGGAGATACTCACAAAAGACCTTGAACAGAGCGATCTTGGAAAAGATGATATCTTCCAGATAGACGACGGCTGGCAGACCGCTGTGGGTGACTGGCTGAGTATCGACGAGAAGAAATTCCCGAGCGGTCTGAAAGCTGTGACCGACAGGATGGCAGAACTCGGAAAAGGCAAAGCCGGGATATGGCTCGCACCTTTCGTGTGCGAAGAAAAGTCAGAACTATTCAAAAGTCACAAGGACTGGCTGCTGAAAGACAAGAACGGCAGAGTCGTAAAGGGCGGAAGCAACTGGTCGGGGTTCTATGCGCTGGATATCTACAACGAGGACTTCCGCGCTTATCTGAAAGAAGTTTTTGATACTATTATAAACGAATGGGGTTTCAACAGGCTGCTGAAACTGGATTTTCTCTACGCCGCCTGCATAGTCCCCCGCAAAGACAAGACCCGCGGCATGGTAATGTCGGACGCTGTGAAGCTTATGCGGGAACTGGCGGGGAATACAGCTATACTGGGCTGTGGCGTGCCCCTTGCTTCGGTATTCGGCAGAGTTGAATACTGTCGTGTGGGATGTGATGTCAGCCTTGACTGGGACGACAAGCCCTATATGAAGCTGATGCACCGCGAAAGACCAAGCACAAGGAACTGCATATTGAACTCGGTTTTCAGAAGACAGCTGGACGGCAGGGCTTTCGGCTGTGACCCCGATGTATATCTTCTGCGTGATACAGAGACCACTATGACCGCTTCTCAACGGAAATGTCTGGCGGAAATAAACGCTCTGACAGGCAGTGTATGGTTCACCTCTGACAATGCCGAAGACTACGGCAACGAGCAGAAAAAGATGTACGAGGACGCTTCCGCACTCTTCGGATGCAGGATACTTTCCGCAGAACTCAACGGAAAGGAACTTGTATTACAGATACTCCGTGACGGCAAAAAAGAACTTCGCAGCTACGATATGAGGGATATCCCCGAACTGCCTGTGAAAAAGCTTATGCCGTAACATAATTAACTTCGCAATTCTTCACCTCCTAAATTTCTCGGTTAACCGCCCGCAGGTGCTTTCCTTACGGATACATCTGCGGGCGGGACCATTTATAATGAATAGTTATTTGGGCTGTCTGCTTCGCGGACAGCTTTTTTACATATTGTGGAAATTCCGAGTTTGCTCTGGTAAATTTGCATAAAAGCCGATGGACAAATTTGTTTGGTATTCTTTTGGCAAAAAACTCCGCCGCGGTTGACAGCGGCAGGAAAATGTTATATAATATAACAGTCGGTTTATTGGATAAAAGCATAAAAGCGTTAAAACTTTAATGCAATGACCATGAGCCGTCAAATATTTTAAGGAAGTGTTCATATTGGTATTAAGATGGATCATTCTTGTGGTGTACCTTATGCTGATGATAGGTATCGGCGCGTACTACCGCAAAAAGACAGCGAATGTTAATGACTTCGTCCTCGGCGGCAGAGGTCTGGGCCCCTGGTTCACGGCTTTCGCTTACGGTACTTCGTATTTCTCGGCGGTTATATTCGTGGGATACGCAGGAAAATTCGGCTGGGCTTACGGCGTGGCTTCGACCTGGGTCGGCATAGGCAATGCGATAATCGGTTCGCTGATGGCTTGGCTGATACTCGGCAAGCGCACACGTACCATGACAAAGCATCTGGACGCTAAGACCATGCCCGAGTTCTTTGAATTCAGATACAACTCAAAGACTCTGAAAACGGTGTCAGCACTGATAATCTTCATATTCCTTATCCCCTACACCGCATCTGTTTACAACGGTCTTTCAAGACTGTTCGAGAAGAGTTTCCATATCGATTACGAATGGTGCATAGTGGCTATGGCTGTGTTCACCGCGATATACGTTATCATGGGCGGCTACAAGGCTACTGCCCTCAACGATTTCATTCAGGGCATAATCATGCTGATAGGAATTGCAGCTGTTGTTGTGGCTGTACTTAAAGTAAACGGAGGATTCTCGGGCTCCATGGAGGCTATGGGCGCTATCCCCGATGCAAATGGCAACACAGACGTGTTCAACTCGCTGATAGGCCCCGACCCCATAAACCTGATAGGCGTTGTTATACTGACTTCTCTCGGTACATGGGGACTTCCTCAGATGGTACAGAAGTTTTATGCAATCAAGGACGACAAGTCCGTCGTTACAGGTACTGTAGTTTCCACCATATTCGCTGTTGTGGTTGCAGGCGGCTGTTACTTCCTGGGCGGTTTCGGCAGACTGTTCATGGAGAAGAACGAGAAAGGTGAGCCCATTGATGGCTTTGACGCTATCGTTCCTACTATGATGGATTCTCTGCCCAGTGCACTTTTCGCACTGATAATCGTGCTGGTGCTTTCGGCTTCCATGTCTACACTGTCTTCACTGGTTTTGACTTCCAGCTCGACACTGACCATCGACCTTATCAAGCCCCTTAAAAAGAACATGAACGAAAAGGAAGAAGTACGCATCATGCGTATATTCATCGCAGTGTTCCTGCTGATATCCGTTGCTATCGCAGTATACTCTCTGCGCGGCGCAAAGCAGGATGCTATGGTGATATCCTCACTGATGGGCATAAGCTGGGGCGCACTGGCAGGCGCATTCCTTGCACCTTTCATGTACGGTCTGTTCTGGAAGGGCGTCACCAAGGCGGCTGTTATGGCAAGCTTCATCTGCGGCGTGGGCATAACTGTTGTTCACATGATGATCTATACCTTCGGTGTTATCCCCGATGCACCCAAGACACTTGGTGGTCTTGCACTGGCTTCACCTGTTAACGCAGGTGCATTTGCGATGCTGTTCGGTCTGATAGTTGTTCCTGTTGTTAGCCTTATCACTAAGTCCAATGACGAGGACAAGAAAGCTGCCGAAGCTGCATTCGAGTGCTACACCAAATAATAAACATAGTCAAAGCCACGGCAGCTGCACCGCTGCTGTGGCTTTTTTGTGCGGGTGTATGTTTCACATAATAAGAGAGGCTGCGCAGGATCATAATGTCCCGCGCAGCCTTTTAAGGTAAAGAAGAAACTGTACTGCTTGTTTATTGCCCTATGGGCTTTTTATCGACAGGAAGTCCTTAGTAATAATAACGATCGTAGCCATCATCTGTTTCGGGCAGGATCTCCTGTGCTTCTTTCAGGAAGTCCTCATACTTTTCTGCAGGGATATAGAATGATACCTCAAAATTATTCGACCTGACGTCTGAATAGGAATCCTTCAGATCATTCACATCTGAAACAGAAATATAGACATTTACTGAACCTTCACTTGTTGAATCATCATCATCATCGTAGTAGAATATGTTTTGCCTGAACATCATATCCATGAAATCATCAAAATTTCTGTTTTCGAGAGTATAATATTTATCCAAAAAGGCGTTTATCTGATGAAGCTTTTCATCAGCTTCAGCCCTGCTTATATTTCCTGCAGATCTGCCGTCAGGATCAGTGTTTTCATCGATATAATAGCTTTTCTCAAACAAGCGGTTTTCTACAGAATATCCGTCATCCAGCGTAGCGTGTATCTGCATCCTTGATGTATCGTACTTTATCTTATCATTGCGAAGCTTATAATGACCGAAGCCACCTGTGAAATAGCCCGCCGCCATTATCGCAACGAATACTGCGAAGCTTGCACCGAACTTCAACAGCCATACAACAAAGAGTTTCGGAGTGATCTTTGCCCTTGCCGCAACTATCCTTATAACAAGGTAAATTATCAGGGCAATTGTCAGACCTATGCCCCATGAGCTGATATACGAGAACATGGTAAACAGTGTGAACAGACCCGTGAACATGAAAAGCTCCATGAACAGGTCATATACCATAGGCTTGCCGACATGTCTTCCGTCACGCTTGCGGTAAATAAAGAATGTGACAAATATCAGCAGACAGCTGAGTAAAATATTGATAATCAGAACAGTTATACGCTCAGCCGTTGTATCAAATACCCCCGTATCAGATATGCACATTCCTACCAGTGCGCCGAAGGATGCAAAATATTTTCCGCTTTCATCGCCGCCCAGATTTACGCCAGAAAATCTTTCTATCGTGAAATTGAATACCAAAAACGGAGTCATGCTCGCACAAAGTCCTGTTATGATCGAGGTGTATACACCCTCTGCCTTAGCGCCGCAGCAGCTCATGCAGAATATGCATATCGCATCAACGAACAGTGCCTCAGCCAGTATCACACAGTGCAGCTGTAACAGATACGATATACATTGACCCATTATCACGTTGCCCTTTATCGCACCTGCTATGGTAACGAATATACCCGCACCAAGCAAAGGCAGTATATGCAGCTTGGCTACTGCCAGAAGTTTGGAATAGTATCTGTCCTTAGCACTCATGGGAAGTGAGAGCTGAACGTCCGCAGTCTGCTTGTTGGTGAGGTCGCTGAAAACTCCATAGACCGCAAATGCACCGAAGGACGCTGCAACGAACATCAGGAAAAGTCCGAAAAAGCCTTCATAATGCGGAAATATCAAGTTATTGCTGCTGTTGTACTCTTTGTATGATCTCACAGAGAAATCGGTGACCTCAAACAAAGCCGCCGCCACGGTGATTATCAGTATCATCAGCCTTATCTTGCGCCTGTTGCGGTACTCGGCGGTAGATGCCTTATTTATCTTCTCTAAGTATTTCTGCGCCATAACCGCGCACCTCCAGTTCGTAAATGAATATCTCCTCAAGGGTAAGGGGCACTGCTTCAAGCAGCACAGGAGAAAGTCCCTTCAGCCTGGGCAGTGAATTTTCTGCGCTGCCCCTGACTATCATCTGTGCAACGCTTCCCAGCCGTGAGAACTGCATTACCTCCAGACCCGACTGTTCTGCCATTTCCTTGGTCATCTGAGTATCTTTAAGCGCAAGCTGTATCTTGCAGAAGCCGCTCTTGATCTCGTCTATCTCATCGGCAAATATCAGATGACCCTGATGTATCAGCATCGCTCTGTCACAAAGCTCATTTATCTCGGCTACGTTATGGGAAGATACTATCATGGTAGCTCCCCTGTCCATAAGTTCATCGACTATCATGGTCTTGATTATCTTTCTCATTGCAGGGTCAAGACCGTCAAAAGCTTCGTCCAGCATTATGTACTTGGTCTTGCAGCTGAGTGCCGCAACCACCACAGCCTGTCTTTTCATACCCTTTGAAAACTGTGACATTCTCTTGTTCAAAGGCAGTTCAAGCTTGCTTATCAGCCTGTCGAATACTTCCCCTGAAAATTCGGGATAGTAGCTTGCGTAGTAGTTTTTAAGGTCTTTCAGGGTGAAGTTTGCATACTGTATCGTTTCATCGTTTACAAAGAATATCTTGCCCTTGGCTTCGGGTGAATCGTATACCTCGATGCCGTCTATCTTTATACTGCCGCTGCTGCATGGGTATACCCCGCACATCATTCTCATAAGTGTGGATTTGCCAGCGCCGTTTGATCCGAGGAAGCCGTATATACAACCCTCTGGTATCTCGATGGATATATGATCGAGAGCTACAAAACTTTCCGTATCGTCCTTGCTCTTCTCAAACACCATCGTGACGTCTTTGATATCTATCATTTGTTATCCTCCTTCTGCAAAGCGTCCAGTCTGTCTTTCAGCTCTGTGACGGTCACTCCCGCCCTTATCGCCGCAGATGCTGCCGCATCAAAATCTTCAAACAGCTTTCTTTCAATATGTCCTTTCTGCTTGGCGACAAAGCATCCCTTTCCCGCCACGGAATATATTATGCCGTCATGTTCAAGCCTGCTGTAAGCCTTTGCCACGGTATTGGGATTAAGTCCCAGTTCCTTTGCAAGGCTCCTTGCCCCGGGCAGCTTGTCATTCTCCTGCAATACGCCGCTACCTATAAGCTCTGCAAAGCCATTGCATATCTGCTCATATATGGGCACTCTGCCTGTAAGGTCTATATTTATCAAGAGCTTTCCTCCTCTCGAAAATGTTTTTGTTGTCTCTCGTTATTTATCATATATATCTTTCTCTGATGACAGTTTTATTTGTTTTCTCCCTCTGACGTACTGTACTCCACAACTCTCCAAACGCCGTTTTCCTTGGCAAGCTGCCACTTTGTGTCCCTCAGAACAGCCTGTTCTTCATTAGAATAGATATCAGCGGAAATTACCATGCATTCATCATAAGCTGTACCGTTGCGTTTGTTGAGCTTTTCAAGTTCTTCCTTTGAAGCGCTTTCATCTCCCGCATATCCCGCATACAGCAGTATCCCGTCAAAGTCATTCCAGACATCTGAATCGGTCATATCCTCAAGTGCTTTCTCTCTTTCTTCCGATGAATAGATCTTAGAACTGTCGTCTGATATAACATCATCAGTATCAGGTGAAAATGAATAAACGTAATTTCCAAAATCGCCCATTAGTTTCCATTCGCCGTTTTCTTCCTTTTTAACTATGCACTCGTGAAAACCGCCAAAAAACGAATTGCGGAATCCGTTGATATCAAACAGATTATCACCTATTTCCTTTAATAAGGTGTAAGGTGTCTTTGCGGTATAGGTCGTCACCCTGAATTCAAGGTAATCTCCGCTGATCTCATTTTCAGCATCGTCATGGTCGTAATAATACATATTCACGTATCTGGCAGTATCATCGTAAGACATATCTCCCAGAAGCTGCACATACACTTCGGTATTATCCTCCATGTACTCAACTTCAAGACACTTTGCCGCATTCAGAAGGTCCTCGTTGCTGTAAACAGTTGATGAACCCTCGAGCACAAATTTTTGTCCGCAGCCTGTCATTGTCAAAGCTGTTATAACCGCTGCCGCTATCGCTGCTATTTTTTTCATATTGTTTTTCTCCCTATGACGTACTGTATTCCACAACTTTCCAGCTGCCGTTTTCCTTGGCAAGCTGCCACTTTGTGTCCCTCAGAACAGCCTGTTTTTCATAAGAATAGATATCAGCGGAAATTACCATGCATTCATCATAAGCTGTACCGTTGCGTTTGTTGAGCTTTTCAAGTTCTTCCTTTGAAGCGCTTTCATCTCCCGCATATCCCGCATACAGCGGTATCCCGTCAAAGTCATTCCAGACATCGGAATCGGTCATAGCCTCCAGTGCTTCCTCTCTTTCTTCTGTGGAATATATATCCGATCTTGATGCATCCATAACGTCCGCGTAATCAAAGTCGAATTTAGTATCGCTATCTCCCAGGAAGTTCCATTCGCCGTTTTTGTCCCTTTCCACCACACAGTCGTGTCGCTCAACAGACGCCATAAAATAAGAATTGAAACCATTCATATCGAACAGATTTTTTCCTATTGCTTTTATCACATTGGAAGGCGTTTTATCACGAAACGCGCAAATAGTAAGTGACATATAATCTCCACTGAGATCCTTGGGATCTTCTCCCTCTTTGTACTTGTTTATCTTCACATACATAGAGCTGTCATTGTAATTAATGCCACCATTGTAAATTGCTGCAACGTGGATATCTGTTTCTTTCGGCTTATATACATCGTTTATTAAATAAGCCACAGCTCTTTCGATCTCTTCATCGCTGAAAGTTTCTGAAGTTCCGAGAACATCAATAGTAATTGTTTTTTTGTCGCTGACTGTCAATGTAATAGCTGCCAATGTCATAGCTGTTACGACCGCCGCTATCGCTGCTATTTTTTTCATATTGTTTTCTCCTTATGCGTTAAAGCAGATGTACTGTCAGAGTATGGGTTCTTCCGAACTTACACACTCCCATTCGCCGTCTTTTTCTCTCGCGAACCAGTACTGCGCACCTTCATGCTTCTTGGTATCGAATTCTCCGCTGTCAAAATTGCTTTTCAGCATAGTGATGATATTTTTGGAATAATGATAATCCACTTCATATCCGATACATTCCACGGCTTTGCTGTCCTCTTCAAGCACGCCTTCCTCTTTGAGTTTTTCGATCATATCCTCATTGCATACATCATCGCCGAAATATTTGATCCTGTCGGGAACTTTATCCTGTGCATCAAGAGTTTTTTCCATATTATGCATTGTCGTCACAAGTTCATCACCGAGATATTTTCCTGATGATACATAGATATCATCGCACACATTTTTTCCACATGAAGCCAGTGTTGCCGCCATAACTGCCGCAGCTGCAAATGCTGTCATCTTTCTCATTTGTTTTCTCCGTTCTTTCGTCCTGCGCTGTCTATACTTTACCGATCACTGCTTTCTTTTTTCTCTGCGAACTATCAGTCCCACTGTGATAGCCGCAGCGGCGGTAAATACTACTATCTTTCTCATTTTGTTGTCTCCTTTTCTCTCAGATGCCGCTTTCTTCGTCCTCGTTGATGTCCCACTCACGTACCTTTCTGAATTCCTGTCCCGCAAGAAGTATACATACTACAAGTACGCTCACTGCAAAAATCATAAGTTCTCTCATATCGGTCTTCCTTTCTCTCTGCCCGTTTTTTTATATTTTCTTTATGGGCTGTCTTGTTGTTTCGTTTCATTTGTCCTGCGTGTACTAGGTGTATTATCTGTCGTAGTACACATAGAGTTTACCACTCACGCCCCGATTTGTCAATAGAAGTTATGGATTTTCAGCATATAGTACAACAAAGCAATCTGTAATCACAGTACGAATAGTAATCATGTACAATCTGCTGTGCATTTTCGGATAACAAGTGTATCATCAGGTGTACTACTGTACTATCTCCGCAGTACACACCCACTCGGGTGTACTACACCTAAATGACACTATATAACGGAAACAGGCTGTATTACGCGACAAAATTCGATAATTTTACACCTTGACTTAAATGCTCAAAAGTATTATAATAAGCAGGTGATGTGCCGTTAGCACAGAGGTGCGGCGGGATTATACTTATGAGGGGGAAGAACAATGTCTAATAATGTTATAATACTGGCAGGCGGTCAGGGCAAGCGTATGAAGATAAATTCACCCAAGGCACTTTGCAATGTTGTTGGCGAACCTATGCTTGAATGGGTAATGAGTGCCTGTGAGAACGCAGGTCTTGACGAGATATGCATCGTCAAGGGCTTTGCAGGTGAACAGATAGATGCTTATGTTGAAAAGAGAACTTCAAAGGCTAAGGTAAGCACCGTATTACAGGCTGAAAGACTTGGCACAGGTCACGCTGTGATGATGGCTGAGGAATTCCTCAGGGCCAATGCTGACGGAAATACTCTGGTGCTTTGCGGCGACGCTCCCTTTATCGATGCCGCTACCATCGAGGGTGCGCTGAAACTCCATATGCAGAAGAACTGCGGTGTTACCGTGGTAACTTCCGTTGTTGAGGACGCTACGGGCTACGGCAGAGTTATCCGCACAAAACACGGTATCTCGGGTATAGTTGAGCACAAGGACTGCAACGCAGACCAGCTTTCCGTAAAGGAGATAAACTCCGGCTGTTACTGGTTCAAGACCTCCGACCTGCTGGAAGTTCTTTTCGAGATAAAGCCCAATAATTCGCAGGGCGAGTACTATCTCACCGACTGCGTTGAGCTTATGATAAACAAGGGCAAGGCGGCTGACGCTTTCATATCCCTTAACCCGAATGTGGCTCTTGGTGCCAATGACAGACGCGGTCTGCTGAAACTGAACGATATCGCCAGAATGGAGATAATCAACAGATGGCTGGATGAAGGTATCGAGTTCACCTGCCTGGACGGTGTATCCGTTGGCAGAAATGTTACCATCGGCAGGGGCACACGCATCGAAGCAGGTACCGAGCTGAGAGGAAACACTGTCATCGGCGAAGACTGCGTTATCGGCAGGAACTGCATACTTGAAAACACCGTTATCGGCAACGGCGTGTCGCTGAATAATGTTCAGGCTTATAATGCTGTTGTTGACGACAATGCGAAGATAGGTCCTTTCGTTCAGCTGAGACCAGATTCTCACGTATGCAAGGGCGTTAAGATAGGCGATTTCGTTGAGATAAAGAATTCCACCATCGGCGAGGGCACTTCCGTATCCCATCTTACCTATGTAGGCGATTCGGATGTCGGCAGCAATGTAAACTTCGGCTGCGGCGTGGCTACCGCTAATTACGACGGCGAGAAGAAGTTCCGCACTGTTATAGAGGACAATGCCTTCATCGGCTGCAATACAAATCTGGTCGCACCCGTATGCATCGGCAAAGGTGCGTACACTGCGGCAGGTTCAACTATCACAGGCGATGTCCCGGCTGATGCACTTGCTATCGAACGCGGTCAGGCTGTTATCAAGGAAGACTACGCCAAGAAAAAACTTGCTGTCCGCACAAAGAAATTCGAGGACGCTCACAAGGGCTGATCTTCAAAAATTTAAAAAAATATTAATATGCGCTCACAATTTTTTTGCGGGCGCATTTTTTTTATATATTTTAAAGGGCGCACAAAAGAAAAACCGCGCATCTGCTCGGCAAAAGCTATTATGTTCAGGTAAATGCAATATGAAGCCATTGTAAAATTATGTGATATTCTGCATATCATTTTCAATTCAACCATTGACGAAAATATGTTTTTGTGATATAATATACTCAATTCGCTATTATCATCGGAAATAGCGCAATTTGTGGCAAGACCACAGCATTATACATTAGCCTGAGCAACGATTTTGGCTTGCATGACGAACGCAGCAACTTAACAAATCATAAAGCTGTTCATACACGTTTTGGCTATGAAAAAACGGCTTTATCGGCATCTGTCCCTGCGCTCATTATAATTGATCTGTTCAGGTCGGGTTGTTTATTTACGGCACAAAAGTATGGTCTTATGACATGAAAGGACAGTTGGAAAAGAATATGGATTACAAGAATATGAAATCAAAAAGGATCCTTGCGGGAATGCTCGCTCTGATGCTGGCATCGGGCACAGCACCTGTAAACTTCGGCAGTGCAGTTGCAGCAGGCGCTGCCATTGCAGAGGGTATCGGACCACACGATGAGAACTCATTTACAGGTCCTTCCGCTGAGGATAAGGAAAATGGAAATTCAGAGGACATTATCAGCAGTGACGATGAAACCGGAACTGTTACAGCAGATGAGGAGAATACTGCGTCCGAAGATGTAAACGATACCAAAAATATCGGCAGCGAGGGCAATGATGAAGAAACTTCAGGCGAAGAAACCGACGATGAAGAAACCGCTGACGATGAAACAACAGCAGAGGAAACTGCAGCCAGAAAAACTGCCGATGAGGAAACGACTGCCGAAGAAACCGGCGATGAGGAAGTATTTATCCTCATTTCGCCCAATACGGCTATTCCTATCGGTTCTTATGTGACAATAAACTCCGATGATCATTTCTTTGACGGCAAAACTACATTAAGAATAGGAAACTTTATATCCGCTAAGAGCACAAAACTGACTTATGACAGTTATGACCTCCGTTTCGGATACAAGTTCATGTTTAAAGCACCTGACAGCGCAGACTGCTTCACCATTGGCATTCCCAATGAAGACGGTTCGCTGACTCCTCTCGGAATAAGGTGCGTAAGCGGCAGCGGCACGCTGAGCGATCCCTACAGATTTGAAGCTTTATATGAAACAAAGGCGAAAAAGAATATCACTGGCGGATTTGTTACAGTCACTTCCATAAAAGAGGCTGTTGAACAAATGTCGGATGTATCTCCCGAAGAAGCAGTAGCATGGCTTGCCGAAAACGCTGATAGCATCAAGGCGGCTAACAATAATGATCATGGCACCTACGATGTGTTTTTCAAAAACAATGATGATTACTATTGTAAAACCCTGACATATGATCATTTTAACGCCGACTATCTCACAGCTGACAATTTCAAATGGGATTTTATCAGCGAAAGATCGTATAGGTCTATCATGCACCAGTGCCTTGGGTATAATGACCATATACTCGTCTGGAGCAATACTGAAGTTCAGCCCGCTTTGACCTACACAAAGACCGAAGCCAAGGGAGCCACCTGCACAGAAGCAGGCAATACCGAATATTACACAGGTTCCGACAACAGGTTCTATAAGCTTGAAAACGGTGTTTACACCGAGATAGATAAAGATTCCTGGGTCATAGCACCTAAGGGTCACAGCTATAGCTCGCCGAAGTGGACATGGAATGATGATCTCACTGCAACAGCTGAATTCAAATGTGAAGAATGCGGTGATGTAGTAGTCATTGATGCTGATGTGACAGCGAAGATCAACACCGAACCTACCTATACAAACGGCGGAATGATCACCTATACCGCAAAAGTTGTGTTTGATGGCGTTCACAGCACCTGTTCTAGGTCAGTATCTGTACCTAAGCTGGAACTTACTCACGTTGAAGAAAAAGCTGTTACCTGCACCGAGGACGGAAATATCAGCTACTGGCACGATGCGGCTAACGACAGGTATTTTACCGATGATAAGGGCAAAAACGAGATAACAAAGGCTGATACCGTTATCAAGGCTACGGGCCACAGCTATGGACTTGCACAGTGGATATGGAATGAAGATCTCACTGCCAAGGCTGAGTTCATTTGCGAGAAATGCGGCGAGGTCACAGTGATAAATGCCACCGTTATCAAGAAGAGCGTTGAAGAACCCACCTATACAAAGGCAGGTTCGATAACCTACTCTGCAAAGATCGATTTTGAAGGCAGTCACCACACCTGTTCCAAGATAGTAATTATACCTAAGCTTGGATTGTCTTACGTTGAAGCCGTAGCAGCTACCTGCACCGAGGGCGGAAATATCGGCTACTGGTACGATAAGGCAAACGACAAGTATTTCACCGATGCAAATGGTGAAAACGAGATCACCAAAGCCGACACTGTGCTCGCAGCAAAAGGTCACACTCCCGGCAATAAGGTCATAGAGAATTATGTAAAGCCCACTTATATAAGCGATGGCGGTTATGACGAAGTAGTTTACTGCATCGACTGCGGCAAAGAGCTCTCAAGAGAGCACATCGCCCTCAGCAAGCTCAAATACAAAGCTCCTTCTCTGACATATACCAAGGGCATAAACGCTGTAAAGCTCAGCTGGGCTAAAGTTGAAGATGCCGAAAGGTACGGTATCGCAGGCTATGTAAACGGCAAGTGGCAGCTGCTGTACGATTGCCAGGATACTTCCTTTATACTTAACGGACTTACCGAAGGCAGAGATTATTGGGTCGCTGTTATACCAAAGTGTAACGGCAAATGGATAACCGACTTCTCAAACGCCATAGTTGTTTCTTCTCAGAGCACCGAAGGAAAATATCCTGTTTTATCATCTGTTGAACACAACGAAAAGACCCATCAGTTCAGGCTCAAATGGTCTGAAGTCAAGGGTGCTCAGCAGTACGGCATAGCTGTATATCTTTCCGGCAAATGGAAAGTAGTCAAGCAGGATATCCCGGCAGGAACCACCAGTTTCACTTCACCCAAGCTCACAGCAGGTCAGACCTACAGAATGGTCATCTGTGCAAAGGTGAACGGCAATTGGGATACAAGCAATATCAATGCAAGGTCATTCAGTGTTACTGTACAGCCCGAAGCATCAGTAAATTACGGCAGTTATGAAAGCGATGACTTTGTATTCTCGGGAAATGTATTTGTAGTCGGCGATTCCACAGTATGCAATTATAAGCCCGATACGACCGAGAAAAAGGGCAGCTGCGGCTGGGGCATGAAGCTTGAAGAGCAGTTTGAGGGCGTTCATGTCACAAACCTTGCAAGGGCAGGCAGAAGCTCACGCAGTTTCATGAATGATCCCGAGTACAAGATACTTTGCGATTCCATCGGCAAGGGCGATTACCTGTTCATTCAGTTCGGTCACAACGATGAAAGAACAGCAGAGCCTCAGCACGCTGCTTATCCTTATCTTGAATTCTCTACACTGGACGGCGAAGGTAAAAATCCCAACGGTCAGTATTCCTATGAGTGGATGCTGCTGAACAAGTACGTCAAGGTCGCACAGGATAAGGGTGCTACCGCTGTGCTCGTAACACCTGTTGCCAGACGTGCCAAGGACGGCTCGGCTATGATCGAGGAACACAAACAGTATTCCGATGCTGTTGTAGCACTTGGCAAGAAATACAATATCCCTGTAATCGACATGACCACCAAGACCGCAGAGCTCTATAACAAGCTTTACGAAGAGAAAGGTCCCGAAGCTACTGCAGAACTGCACTGCTACCTCGATGAAACAAGGACAACGATCGACAACACACATCTTAGCGTAAAGGGCTGTGAGCTGATAGCTGATATCCTCGCAGATGAAACTAAGACGCTGGGTCTGAAGATCTCAGAAAGACTGAAATAATAATTTATTGAATATGGTCCTCTGTACACCCCCTGTGCAGAGGATCATTTTTTGTGTATGAAAATATGCAGCTATACTGATCCAAGTGCAGATCGTTAATATTCTCAGCTTACTTTACAGACTTATCCTGTATTGGAAAATGGTGGCAGAAGTTTAAAGATATTAACAAGCAAGCAAATTCTGGACATTTGATAAAAATCTATTTACCTGATAAAAGTATCCCGAAAATTTTGTGTGATATGCACAAGAATAATGTGATATTAACCAAAAACGTTGAAAAGCACTTGAAATATCTGCTGAATATGGTATAATATGAAATAGAGAAGTATCCCCTTTTAAAGGGGTACTTTCAGGAAGGAGATATGGTTATCGCACCGATATTATGGTGCGTTTAAGGAAAGGAAAAAAAGAATATGAAAATGAAAAAAAGCATTTTTGCAGGGCTGTGCTCCGCGGCTTTGGCGGCGAGTATGATTCCTGTATCTGCTGAGGGAAGTGAGACAATATTCTTTGAAGCAGTACCCTCAAATGTCAGGATACTTGGAAGAACAGTTTATAACGATGATTCACTGTGGCTTGCAAACTCCGTTTCGGGCGTTGAATTTACCGTGACAGGTTCACAGGTCACTTTCGATCTGATCGTATCGGGTGATCCGACACGTATCGGGATATACCTCAACGGTCAGCTTTATCAGAGAGGGCTTATTTCCTCTAAGAAAGGCAGTGTGACTGTTCCGCTGGCTGATGGCGAGAATACCGTAAAGCTTTTAAAGCTTTCTGAATCTATGCAGTCGGAGCTAGGTATCGACAGCATAGAGACCGACAAAGGCGCTTCTATAAAGCCTACTGAGACTAAGGAAAGAAAGCTGGAGTTCATCGGCGATTCCATAACCTGCGGCTACGGCATCGACCTTCCGCTGAAGGATCCCGAGACAGGCAAGAACAACACATTCTCCACCGTAAGCGAGGACGCTTCTAAGACCTACGCTTACCAGATCGCTGAGATGTTTGATGCTGATGCAAATTTCTTCTCAATGAGCGGATGCGGTATCTGGTGCAACTACGGCGGCAACAGAGACCACACTATGGAGAAGTATTACACAAAGTCCAGCCTTAATACCTGGAACAGCATATCATCTTCGGGATATACACTGATACAGTCCTTTGACTGGGATTTTTCACAGTATCAGCCCGATTGTATAGTGATAAATCTGGGTACGAATGACTGGTCGTATTTCGGCAGTCATATCGAAGAGACCGATAAATTCCAGGAAAGCTACATAGATTTCCTGAATATGGTCAGGGAGAATAATCCCGATGCTAAGATCATCTGCACACTGGGCATGATGGGAGCAGAACTCTACGGCAATATCGGGAACGCTGTTGATTCCTATAAGACCGAGACAGGCGACGAGGAAGTATACACGCTGGAGCTGAATCCGATAGACAGGGATTCAGAGGGTTACGGCGTTGATTATCACCCGATGGCGGCTACAAATACAAGGGTTGCGGCAGAGGAGCTTGGTCCGTTCATAGCCGAGGTCATGGACTGGAAGCTTGGTCCAATGCCTGATGACGGCACGCTGACACATACTCCCGATGATCTTGTTGTAGGCGAGTATCACGAACAGCCTGAAGATGATAATAATTCTGCCGAGGAATCAAGCGAGGAGTCTTCTTCTGACAGTTCGCAAACTTCTTCGGGAAGCGAAAGTGCTTCTTCCGAAAGCAGTAATTCTTCAAATAAGGCGGGCTCCACCATAAATCCCAACAATTCAAATCAAAATCCTACTACCGGTCTGGCAGGTGGCATGGCAATGATCGCTCTGATGGGCGGCGCTGTGATCATCTCGAAACGAAAAAAATAAGTGATCTATCCATAGAAAAATGTCGCATTAGCACAGCTGTTTCGGGCATATCCCGCACTTGATGCTGTATGATACACAGGTCATTTCGATATTGTCTTTGTTTATTAATTATTGTGAAAAATTTTCAAAATTACTTGCAATTTTGAAAATTATGTGCTATAATATATTTATGGATAATTATATAGTTTTTTTTCGTGGCTCAGACCATGTGAATTATAGTAAGTATATGATCAGGGAAGGAAGATAGTTATGACATATATGCTCAACAATCTGGATGAAGCTGTTGACAGAAAGTTTCTGGTAACTAAGCCAATGAAAGCTCAGGCTGAGCCTGGTAGTATCATACACGTTCTTGATGTTAAGGACCGCAAGAAAGACGGTTATCTGGTTGAATACCGTGTGACCGACGTTGGCAAGGGCTATTCTTTCAGAGACTATGCTGCAAAGTTCAACAGTGTTAAGGATTTCTGCAACTGGGCCAGACCCGACAACTTTATTGCAAGACATTATGAAGCTTTTGATCTCAAGGAGATACAGAATTACATCAAGGTAACTGACAGAAGCTTTATTACTTCCGGTCTGCCGATAGTAGTAGTTCTTGCACTTGCTCTGTTTGCACTTGGTTTTCTCGTTATCAAGGGCGTTGCAGGTATCATCATTGCAGCAGTGGGTACAGTTATAGTATTTGCAGGTGTTTCCTGGTTCTTACGCTGGCAGAAGAGCCGCGTAAAGCTGAATCTTTACAGTAAGATCAGTTCCGACTGGGGCGTACAATTCAAGTAAAGTTTAAGCCATGCAGAGAGATCTGCATGGCTTTTTTATATATGCTTACAGTTGTAATATTCCGATAAGATCGGACATAAAAAACCGCCGCACCTCATCGGGTACGGCGGTAATATTTTTTTGTATCAGAAGCCTGAATCTCTCATCTTCTTCTTGAAGTTTGCATTCATCTTTGCATTCTTCTTTTTCTGCTTAGCTGCCTTGAGCATATCTTCTCTGCTCATTTCAGCCTCATCATCATCGTCATCGTCAACAGAAACAGAGTTTTTGGTCACTGCTTCTGCGGCTTTGATGAGATCATCTATGCTTTTTGATCTTGCGTTCTGGCCGATGGTCACACTGTTTACAGTCGATGAAGGTACCTCATTGACCTGTACAGATGTCTGACCAACGCCGGGCATTGCCATAGAAGTCATGCCGCCAACGGTCTGAGCCTGGGTAAATGCACCTGCCTGGGGATATATACCGCCCTGCATAGGCTGCTGCATACCCTGCTGAGGATAGGTTCCCTGCATTCCCTGCTGGGGATAACCCATACCCTGCTGAGGATATCCTGCCTGTCTGCCCTGCTGGGGGTAACCCTGCTGCATTCCCTGCTGAGGATAGCCCATACCCTGCTGGGGATAACCTCCCTGCATTCCCTGCTGTGGGTAACCCATACCCTGCTGAGGATAGCCCTGCTGCATTCCCTGCTGAGGATAACCCATACCCTGCTGGGGATAGCCGCTCTGTCTGCCCTGCTGAGGATAGCCGCCCTGAGGGAAGCCCATACCCTGCTGGGGATAACCACCCTGCTGAGGGTAGCCGCCCTGAGGTATATTGAATCCTGCCGCACCCTGTCTTGTCGCGTCATCGGGCTGATCGAACATGGACTTAACGCCGCTGTCGATAGTCTTGACTTCTGAATCAGGTGCTGCTGCAGCTTCTTCAAAGAAGGGATTGTTGGAATCAACGCTGAATCCGTCTGCAAACTCTGCGGGAGCGCCAACGCTCTCGGTAGATGCAGCTGCGGTATCAGCTTCGGGAGCAACGTCAACATCAAAGCCGTTCATCAGATCCTCCATGCTGGGTTCAGCTGCAGGAGTCTCTGCTGCAACAGGTATATCTGCATTTGCAAGAGCTGCTTCGGCTACGGGTGCTGCTTCTGCAACGGGTACTATGTCCCTGAGTGCTTTGCTTTCCTCTTCAGAGGTAACAACAGCGCAGTCACCGTTTGCTGCGTTGGTCTGACCGAGCATTGCCAGACTTACCTTGCCTGTCTCAACTACCTTGGAATCCTTGAACTGCATAGTGATGATGCCCTTTGCAGATGTTCCGTCACAGTAATCGATGAACCTCTTTACAGCAACTGTTTCTGCGGGAAGTATCTCTACCATGCCGCCCCTGACTGTAACACTTGTTATACCGGTATAAGGCTGGTCATTGCTGTCTACTATTA
>Ga0256405_10004320_pt1 | contig 26939 bp, 26 predicted proteins | sample RumenRJG_02DNA_FD_189096 | JGI IMG/M metagenome (GOLD analysis project Ga0256405, IMG submission 189096) | Bovine rumen microbial communities from Lethbridge, Alberta, Canada - RJG_02 | ecosystem: Host-associated > Mammals > Digestive system > Stomach > Rumen | place: Canada: Alberta... | reverse complement strand
GTCATTGGCAACCGGCAATTCAACAACAGTAACTCATGAACAGGGATCATCACCATAAAGGGCATCGGATAAATGCCTTAAGTGAGCCGATCCCTACATCTTGAAGCTGAGCTTCACGGATTCAGGTTTTAGTCAAAAAATCGCAGCAGAGAAGCTTACCTCCGCAAAGGCAGACAACTCCGACCAGATTGCAAAGGTCAGCAGCTCCGATCAGAAAGCTGCTGCATACACAGTCCGCATCCCTGTAGAGGATCCTATTCTGTGGAATGCGGAGGAACCCAACCTCTACACCTTGGTCATGGATACCGGCCGGGAAGTCATCACCGAGAAAGTAGGCATCCGCAAAGTAGAGGTACGAGATTGTGTTGTGACCCTCAACGGGAAGCCCATCACTTTCCGCGGCGTCAACCGCCACGAGTCAGATCCGGTCACCGGATCGGTCTGTTCTATGGACCAGACCTTGCTGGACCTTCGCATGATCAAGGCCCACAACTTCAACGCGGTTCGAGCCAGCCACTATCCCGATGTTCCGTGGTTCTATCAGCTCTGCGACTGCATGGGACTCTATGTGATCGATGAGGCGGACAATGAGAGCCATGGGACGGCGCCGCTGTACTTTGGCGAAGATGACTATTCGGAGCGGATGCGGCTGGCACACGTACGAATTGCAGACAATCCGGACTTTGTGGAGCCCACGCTCGACAGGGTGCGCTCCATGGTCCTGCGGAACCGGAACCGTCCCAGCATTCTGGTCTGGTCCATGGGCAACGAGTGCGGCTATGGCGTCACCTTTGAGAATTCCCTGCGTTGGACCAAGGAGACGGACCCCACGAGGCTGACGCACTATGAGAGCGCCTTCTACCTGAGCCGGGATCGGCAATTCGACGTCTCCGACATCGACCTGTTCGGGCGCATGTATCCCGCCTTCTCCGAGGTGACGGACTATCTGGACAATGCGCCGGACAAGCCGCTCCTCTTGGTGGAATATTGCCACTCCATGGGCAACAGCCCCGGCGATTTTAAGGAATATCTGGATTTGACGGAGCGCTATCCTGCGCTCTGCGGCGGCTTTGTCTGGGAGTGGTGCGACCACGCTGTCTACAAGGGGCAAACTCCTGCTGGTAAAGCCATGTATTGGTACGGCGGCGACCACGGCGAGCTGCAGCATGACGCCAATTTCTGTCTGGATGGTCTGGTCTATCCCGACCGCCGGCCCCACACAGGGCTCCTGGAATACAAGAATGTCCACAGACCTCTCAGGGCGTCCTATGACTTGCAGCGTCAGGTTTTGACATTGGAAAATCACCTGGATTTCGTGGATCCCGTGTCCCTGGTCAGCGCCTCCTGGGCCCTGACACTGGATGGGACGCTGATTGCGAAAGGAGCGCTGGAACTGCCTTCCATTGCGCCTCACAACAATGCGGAGGTTCCGCTGTCCTTCTATGTGCCCGAGCAGGGGCGGTGCTATCTGAAAATCACCTACGTGCTCAAGGAGGAGACGTCCGGCCTGCCCGCTGGCCATGTTCTGGGCTTCGATGAGATTTTCATCCCCACCGTGGAAAGCCAGGCACGCAAGGCGGCCGCCATCGCCAATACACCAGTTGGTGAGTCAGTGGACCCTCTGACGCACTTTGTGGAAGTGGGCGAATCAATGAAGCATCCCATTCTGAGTCATTTTGAGGAGGGGCGCTTCCTCATTGTGGAGGGCGACGACTTCGTCTACCGCCTGGATACCCTGTCGGGCCTCTTCACATCCATGAAATTCGGCGGCAAAGAACTGTTGGATCTCCCCATGGACTTCAACCTCTGGCGGGCTCCCACAGACAATGACGCCGCTCCAGCTGATCTGTGGAAATGGGAGCGCCTGGATCACACCGTGACCAGAGCGTACGAAGTGACCTGTAAGGAGCACTGTGGCAGTATTGAGATTTTGATCAGGCAGTCGGTCGGTTCCATGTCCGTCCAGCCGGTCCTGCGCATGGATCACACAGTCACCGTATATGCGGACGGACGTATCCGTCTGGATGTGGACGCCCGCAAGGATCCCGAGATTGCGACCCTGCCCAGAATCGGGCTTCGGCTCTTCCTTCCGGAATCCATGCGTCAAGTCACCTACTATGGCATGGGTCCCTGCGAGACCTACATCGACAAGCACCACGCCGGCTACCATAGTTTCTTCCGCTCCTCGGTCGCCGATCTGCATGAAGACTATATCAAGCCGCAGGAAAACGGCAGCCACTACGACTGCGACTATGTCACTATCAAGGGTTCAGGGATCGCGCTGACCGCAGTGTCCGGCAATCCCGGGCAGACCTTCTCCTTCAACGCGTCGATCTACGCGCAGGAGGAACTGGAGCGCAAAAAACACAACTATGAGCTCGTACCCTGCGGCAGCACAGTCCTGTGCCTGGACCACAAGATGGCCGGCATCGGATCCAAGAGCTGCGGCCCGGACCTTTCTCCGGAGTACAGAGTAAGTGACGACGCCTTCCGCTTCTCCTTCGTGCTCAAGCCTGAGATTTTGTAAGTTTCTGGTACATGTTGATTCATCATATAAAAGGGGTTTTTTAAATGCATACTAAAGAAAAGACATATTTGAAATGGTATAACAAGGTCGGTTACGGCTCCGGTGATATCGCCGGCAACGTGGTCTATGCCCTTCTGTCAGCCTTCGTCATGATCTTCCTGACGGACACCGTCGGAATGAACGCCGGCATCGTCGGCACACTGATTGCTGTATCCAAGCTCTTTGACGGCGTATCGGATATTTTCTTCGGTTCGCTGATCGACAAGACCAACACCAAGATGGGCAAAGCAAGACCGTGGATGTTCTATGGGTATTTTGGCTGTGCGGTGTGCTTGGTGGCCATCTTCTGCATCCCTGCAGATTTGAGCCCCACAGCGCAGTATGCCTGGTTCTTCATCGCCTATACACTGCTCAATGCAGGCTTCTACACGGCCAACAATATCGCCTACTCGGCGCTGACCGCACTTGTTACCAAAAACAACCACGAGCGCGTGCAGATGGGCTCCATCCGCTTCATGTTTGCCTTCGGCACCAGCATGCTGATCCAAACCATCACGGTTGGCCTGGTCGCTCACTTTGGCGGCGGCGCAGCTGCATGGCGGACTGTGGCAATCATCTATGCCATCGTCGGCGTGATCACCAATACTCTCTCGGTTTTCTCAGTCCGAGAACTGACCCCCGAAGAGCTAGCAGAGGGCGAGGAAGTGGATGCCGCCAAGACTGCCGACTCCGCCCAGGAGGAAAAATACTCCCTGATCGACGCCTTCTCGCTCCTCATCCGCAACAAGTATTATCTGATGATCTGTGCATCCTATATTTTGATGCAGATCTATTCTGCGACGCTGAACATGGGTATCTACTACATGACCTATGTGCTCAAAAACGCCAACCTACTGGGCGTCTTCTCCTGGGCCATCAACATTCCCATGATCATCGGTCTGCTCTTCACCCCCACTCTGGTGGCCAAATGGGGCGGCATGTACAAGCTCAATCTCACCGGCTACACGATTGGTACGCTGGGACGCCTCGGCGTTGTGATCGCAGGCTACCTCGGCTCCATTCCGCTGATGCTGGTCTGCACGGCGATCGCTGCAATCGGTATGAGCCCGCTGCAGGGTGATATGAACGCGCTGATCGCGACTTGCTCGGAATACACCTACCTGACAAGTGGCAAGCGCGTGGATGGCACCATGTACTCCTGCACGTCCCTCGGCACCAAGCTCGGCGGCGGCATCGGTACGGCTCTGGCCGGCTGGCTCCTCGCCTTCAGTGGCTACGTGGGCGGTGCAGCCGAGCAGTCGGCGTCCTGCATGACCATGCTTCACATCATGTACTTGTGGATGCCCATGTGCTTCAACCTGCTCATCACGCTGATCCTGACACGCCTCAACGTCGAAAAGGCCAACGAAGACCTGCGCAAGGCGCACGCGGCTGCGGCGGAGTCTGGGACGGAGTGAGGCAGCGATGTCTTCGGCGAAGTAAAGTTTTCCAAGGTTTTTGTTGGCTGCTGATTGGGTTTAGGTACAGGCGGGCTGATTTCTGAATTTGTTCTCCACGGTTTTGATGGCTGCGGACCGGGATTGGGTACAGACGACTGATTTCGAGGAAATGTTCTCCATCTTTTCTGAGAAGATTTGGGACTTTTTTCATATTTATCATTGCTGTACCTAAAACAGCAGCTAGCTATGGAGGACAAATCTTTAAAATGACCCGCCTGTACCTAAACTCACTATAGGACGGAAAATCCATGGGGAATAATTCTTATAAAATCATCGCCTGTGCCTAAAGCTCTCTCGCAGGCAACAGATTGTGAACCACAAGCTTGTTGAACCACAAGGCCGCCCTATGTGCGCATCAACAGAATTCTATGGTATTCTAATTGAGAAGATGATTTTAGGAGGTCTTTCCATGCAGGAATTTTACTATAGACGTGTAGAGGACGGCACTTTCTGCCTTACAGGGTATGAGGGCGATGAAGCCGACGTCGTCATCCCAGACGACAAGGTATTTACGATTCTAAACGATAAGGTCTTTCGCGGCCACAGCGAAATCACATCCATAAAGATTCCGGATTCGGTGACGGATATGGGCGAGTTTCTTTTCGACGGCTGCGCGAATCTGCGTAGTCTGCAGCTGCCCGCAGAGCTGCGCACGCTGTGGGGCTATACGTTTGTGCGGAGCGGCATCGAGGAAATCGTGCTTCCCGACCACCTCCGGATCATCCCGCCCTTCGCCTTCAAAGATTGCAAAAACCTGCGCCGCGTCGTCTGCGGTGCAGGTCTTGAGAAAATCTATGCTTGGGCTTTCAGCGGCTGCGACCAGCTCACGGAAGAAAACCTGATCCATGGGCCGGGGGCAGATATCAGCCCGCAGGCTTTTGAAAGCAGAGGATGAATGGCAGCCTTGCATTGATACATACATCAAAGAATTGATCAGCCACGCCGCGCCATCCGGCCCCGATTTGCCCATGGCTTCCTTCACAATTCCTGCTATATTTCTCATAATTCTATTTAAGTCCGCCCATTTTCTTGTACACATCGCCTCTTGGACCTGCAAGGAGCGTCGTGACAACGACAATTCTGCCGTTGATCAAAGTGTAAATGACCCTGTAACTGCCAATTCTGATCCGATAATAGGTGCTATGTTTCCCCTTTATTCGCTTGACATCAACTGTCTCCGGATGCTCACCAATCAGTAATTCCTGAATCGCATCCTCGTAATCTGTCCTGACGTCCTCATGCTGCCGGAAAAACTTTTCTGCTGCCTTTGTGTACTGAATATCATAAGAAAAGTTTTCGATCACTCCCATCTCCGCCTCCACCTAAACATTAAAGTGTTTTACGGAAGCAATCTGCAGGTCATCATCTGACAGCGTATCCAGCTCTCCCAAGATCTCCCGTGTTTCCTCTTCCGATGCGTCTTCCACATTCACGGTAAGGCGGTAAAATGGATCATTCTTCATTTTAGCTAGATATTCATCCAAAGCATCCATCACGACATCCGTCATCGACATATGGAACACCGTTGCAACACTCTTAATATCCGCTAATCGCTCCTCATCCATCTTAATGTTCATCGCTTTTGTCGCCACAGCATACACCTCCTTTATCTAATATCCAATATATATAGTATATACGGTAAAGTCAATATATTCACTTTTGCCGACTTATCGCACAAGAAAAAGGACACCGACGAACCAATGTCGCCGGTGCCCTCTTCCAACACCCAGTATTACAGTGCTTTGGCAAATGCCTTGATCTCTGCCAGCATCGCTTCAGATTTGTTCTCTTCACCTGCTGCCGTGATGATGCCGCGCTTTTCATACTCGGCGACAGCTTCCTCAGTTCCTCAACTCCTGCGCCCTCTCGAGCTTCGCATATGCTCCATTCAGTGCCATCAGCTCATCGCGGGAGCCTTGCTCCACAATGTGCATACCGTCCACGACGGCAATGCGGTCCGCACCCCGCACCGTGGAGAGGCGGTGTGCGATGACGAGGCATGTTTTGCCGGCGCTCAGCACGTCCAGGCTGTCCTGGATCTGCTTCTCTGTGACGCTATCGAGGGCGGAAGTCGCCTCGTCCAGGATCAGGATGGGCGGATTCTTGAGGAAGACCCTCGCAATGGAGATGCGCTGCTTCTGCCCGCCGGAGAGCACGACGCCGCGCTCACCGACAAAGGTGTCGTAGCCGTCGGGCATCTGCATGATATCGTCGTGGATCCTTGCACGGACAGCCGCCTCCACAACTTCGCGGTCGCTCGCGTCCGGGCGCCCGTAGCGAATGTTCTCCATGACCGTGCCCGCGAACAGGAAGACATCCTGCTGGATGATGCCGATATTCTTGCGGAGGCTCTCCTGCGTGAGGTCGCGCACATCGTTGCCGTCCACCGTCACGCGGCCACCGCTCACGTCGTAAAAACGAGGGATCAGGTGGCACATGGTGGTCTTTCCGCCGCCGGATTCGCCAACCAGCGCAACCGTCTCCCCAGGCGCAACGTGCAAACTCACGTGGTCGAGCACCTCCGTGCCATCGCCATAAGAGAACGAGACATCCTCAAACGCAATGCCTCCTCGCACATCTGTCAAAATCCTGGCATCCGGCGCATCCTTGATCTCCGGCTCGGTCCGCATCAACTCCACAAACCGATCAAATCCGGACATACCCTGCGTATAGATCTCCATGAACTGCATCAGCTTGCGGATGGGCGCCGTGAACGTGGAAACGTAAAGTGTGAACGTGACGAGGTCAATATAATTCATCTTTTCGCGCATGATCAGGAAGCCGCCCACGGAAATGACGACGACCTGCATGAGGCCAACGGTGCCTTCGACGCCCGCATTGAATAGGCCCATCGCGCGGTAAAAGGACACCTTACTGGCCTTGAAAGCCTCGTTGGCGACGTCAAACTTCTCGTCCTCCGCCTCCTCGTTGGCAAACGCCTTGGAGGTGCGGATGCCGGAAATGCCGCTCTCGATCGCGGCGTTGATCTCACCGGTGCGCTTTTTCACCTCGCGGTTGGCCGCCTGCATGTTGACGCGCTGCCGCATGCCGAACACAACGCACACAGGCAGCATGATCATCAGGACCAGCGTCAGCACGGGATTGATGGTCAGAAGGATGACGATCGCGCCGACAATGGTCAGCGAGCAGGTCAGAATATTCTCCGGCCCATGGTGCGCCAGCTCCACGATCTCGAACAGGTCGTTGGTCACGCGCGCGAGCAGTACGCCCGTCCTGTTGCGGTCAAAAAAGCTGTAGGACAGCTCCTGCATATGCGTGAACACGTCTCTTCGCATGTCCGCCTCGACCAGTGTTCCCATCCGGTGTCCGATCACGGTGACAAAATACTGACACACCGCGCGGAGCATATAGGCCGCGAACATAATCACCATCACCGTGAAAAAGGCCCTGTAGAGCCCGTCCGGCAGAAGGCTTCTCATGGACCATCTCGACACATACGGAAAGATCAGGTCCACCAGTGCAATCCCCACGGACAGAGCCATGTCGATGGCGAATGCTTTCTTGTGGGGCTTTATATAAGAGGCGAAGATCGCCAGTTTGGAACGTGAGTAATCCTTTTTCATAGTATCATCCCAATCGTATTTATGAAAAACCTCGGATATGTTCTAAATGAATCATAGGGTCGCCCTTTGATCACGAGAACTGCTCCGTCGGCACCGGCACAGTTCGCACAATGTCTTCCATCACGACGCGCTGTCCTGCCGTGCGTCCGATGTGCCGCGTGAGCACCAGGCGATGCGCGCAGACCGGAACGGCCAGGCGTGTGATGTCTTCCGGCACGACGTAGGCGCGGCCCTCCAGGAAGGCCAGACTCTGTGAGGCGTGAAGAAGCGCCAGCGTACCGCGTGGGCTGACCCCGGCTTCTACGTCCGGCCTCTCTCTGGTGGTTTTGACCAGGTCTGCGATATAGCGGATCAAATCCTCTGACACCTGCACCTGGCTGGCCTCCCTGCGCGCCAGCGCAATGGTCTGCGCGTCTGCAACTGCAGAAATGTCGTTCTCCCATCCGCCAGAAACTATCCTCTTCAGCGACCTCTCCATGATGCGGCACTCATTCTCTTCATCCGGCAGCCCGATCGACAGCTTCATAAGAAAGCGGTCCATCTGCGCCTCGGGCAAAGGAAAGGTTCCACCGGTCTCGATGGGATTCTGAGTCGCGATGACAAAAAATGGCGCCGGCAGCTGCCTTGTCACACCATCCGTGGTTACCTGCTTTTCCTCCATGCACTCCAGAAGACCCGCCTGGGTCCTGGGCGTCGCACGGTTAATCTCGTCCGCCAGGAGAATATTGGTGAAGATCGGCCCGGGCTTGAAGGTAAATTCTCCACTGGCCTGATTATAGACCGAAAGTCCCGTCATGTCCGTGGGCAGAAGGTCCGGTGTGAACTGAATTCGCTGGTAACGGACGTCCAATGATTTGGCGAGCGTCCTGGCCAGCGTCGTCTTGCCCGTACCCGGCAGATCTTCCAGCAGCACATGTCCGCCGGTGATCAGTGCCGTCATGAGCAGCCTCGTCACATTTTCACACCCGACCATGACTTTTGCAATATTTTTTTCGATTTCCAACACCTGATTTCGCACAGAAGTGCCGTTATTTACGTTTTCCATCCCTGTTCCTTCCACCGTCGAGTGTATCGACAACTGTACCGCTCCGCGAACCTTCCGTTAAAGCGGTCATTCGTAATCCGCTTCACTGCCAGCTCATGAACCGCGTTCCCGCCATTTACAACAGCTTCCGCTTCTCCATCTCCTGCCGGCGCCGCTCCTCTTCACTTCTGCGCCGCACCAGCTCCCGCATCCGGGCCAGATCCTGCCGCTTGACCAGCTCCGGCGCAAACCTCGCCTTCTCATAGAGCTGGTGGATCTCCCGCCACTCTTCCTCCCGAGAGGCCTCACCTGCCACCGCGTACTCGATCTGGGTGGGCGTGTATGCCTCCGAAAGCTCCTTGGCCCCCGGATGCAAGCGGATCAGGGAGATATAGGCCCGCCGGATCCCCGCTGCCGGCCCCAGCCCCGCCAGAATGGGAAACCGACTCGCCGCCGGGCGCTTGGCGCGCCGCTTTTCCTTGGTGTTTTGGCGCTTTCTCGTGTCGCCGGTCTCCGGGTCCACTGCCAAAAAACTGTAGTACAGGTTGTAGATGCTCCAATAGAGCATGTAGAGGATTAAGAGCGAGCCGGCCACGATAAAGATCGTATCCACGATGATCCAAAACGTATGCATCCATGGGAAGAGTGCCTCCGCTCCTTCCAGATCAAAGGGCCTTGGCGCGACGCCGGCCGTCCCCATCTGACCGCCGCTCAGGAAGTTGGCCGCCAGTGTGATGAGCCAGATCAGCGCGCCGACAATAACCCCGACGAGCATCAGGGCCGCATACGGGATCAGAAAGACCGCTTCGCTATCCGAGCAGACCGCCGTAAGGACGAGGCAGAGCACCAGCGCGGCAGCCAGGTACAGGATCAGAAGGCCTGTATTCAAGCGCTGGATCTTCCCGTAGGGGACCCGCGTCCTTTCGGAGGCCGCCACATAGGTTCTCTCCAGACTTTTTTGATTGTGCCACGCAAGAAACAAAAGGACAAGGCCGGTTTCCATGACGAAGGCCAAGGCACGCAGTGCGGCGATTTCGCCGAAGGTCCCCACCATCCAGATGAGGATCGGCACCGTCAGTCCCATCGGGTGCGGCACGAAGGCCGGCCTCTCCGAAATCCGGCTCTCGTACATGCTCCAGACCTCGATGAGCCCCAGGACGCCCACCGGAATCCATACCAGGGGCATCACAAGCCGGCCCAGCGCCGCTGTGAGCACCACCAGCGTAAAGCACAGGATCGTATACACGCGAAATGAGCGGATCTTGTGCTGCATCCAGTCGGCTGTGAGCGCCAGAACCGCCATATAAAGGCAGACGCCGACAATCCCGGCCTTCGAAGCGCCGGTCGCAATCCCCAGCGCCGCTGCCGATCCTGTCAGCGTCAGCATATTGGTCCCGATTCGGACAACGCGCAGACCTGTGCGCTCTCCGACGTTACGATGATCTTCCATAAAAGTTCCCTACTATACTGCGGGCAAAGCGAGCATTCACAATCCGCCTTGCTCCCCACTCATGCACAGCAGCATTGCGCCGTACATAGCACCCACTACATCATCACAAAATGAATTCCCTTCGGAACCGGCTTTCGTTCCACCTCCGGATCCGGAATACAGATCCAGAACAGCCCTCCGCATTGTCTGGACAGCGCCTCCGCTTCCGCAAGAAGCGCGTCGGACTGTCCCGAAGAGATCATGCAGAATGAGATGTCTTCCATAGACCGGGCATCCATTCCCATCCTCTCACGTTTGAGCAGTTCACAGAACGGCTGCGGGCTCAGGGGAAGGCTGACCCTGGCTAGCGCCTCTCCGATTGCGCCGATGTGGCGCTCCGAGCTGCCGGAAGGAATCTCCACCTCACGGCCGGTCACTATGTCTCTTCCGTTGGAGGCCATGCTGACCGGAATGCTTTCCCGCACGCACCGGCCTGCCAGTGTATAGGCCAACCGGATTCCCTCTTCCAAGAGCTCCTCCCTGTAGCGGATGGAGGGAGGCTCCAGGTCCAAGAGAAAGCGCACATGCTGTCCGCACGTGTAGTCCCTTATGTTGACCAGGAGATCTCCGGTCCTCGCGGAGGCCTTCCAGTTGACCGCACCGAGCGGGTCCGCCGGCGTGTACTCCCTGATCCCCCGGAAGGAAAACGCATCCTGATACAGGCGCCTTCGGGCAATGACCTCGCCTATGATCTGCCGGGACAGGTCGACGACTTCCGCATCCTCCAGCATCCGTGGACAGACCAGAAGGGCCGCCGCCTGCTTCGTAGTCATGTAGCGGACGCTATCGGAGAAGAAATCCGGCAGCGTGACGCCCGCCTCTTCAATCAGGTAGTAGCCTCTCTTGGCCGCCTTTACCGGCTGTCTGCGAGTGATCTCCTCGTGCGCTCCAAGGCCAAAATATTCCGCCACATTCGTTTTGTCCGACACAATTGCGTTCCGGTCCTCATCGATCACGATCGAGCGGTCCACCTTAAAAGTAAGTGTGAGAACGGGAAGGGGGAGAATTTTGTCATTGGTCACAGTTTCCACCAAAGTCGCAACGTCGCCTTCCTCCACGTCACGTTCTTCAAAGAGGAGCTGCACCCGCAGCCCCTCTTTCCAGAACTTTCCATACACCATATTCAGGACAAAATACATGGCCAGAACACTGACCGGAATCCAGACCAGTAACATCGATTCTTTCTTCCATTTGCGCATGCCCGGGGATGCGCCTGCATCCCTTCAGATGTTCACATCCAGCACATGTCCGCATCTCGTCACGCATCAATATCCACACGCGCTTTTCACGGTTTTATATCAAGAATTCAGCGCCTCAAACTTATCGGCAAAGAGTTCCCGGATCGCATCATACTGTTCATTCGTGGGCGCCTTGGCTTCTGCGTCAGACGCCATCAAAATATGGCTTGCGATACTGTCGCAGCGGTCGATGATCCGCTCGTAGCCCGCGCACAGATCCGAAAAGACAAAGTTGTTCTCCTGCGCGCACTCGCCGCTGTGCAGCCTTCGCACATTGCGCTTGCTGATCTTTCCATGCATGTCGGTGATGATCTCTCTGTAAATCTGCACAGTCTCTGCAAGGCGCGCATTCTGCGTCGTGTAATCATGTACGGTGGCCTCCAGAATCTCCTGGGCCGCACTGCCAAAAACGCGCAGATCCTGCTCCGCCTCTTCCGAGAAGCTACGTCCGCTGGCGCGGAAGCCTGTGATGCTGTGCAGCATGTTGGTGATCTTCTCGGTCATCTCAGCGTAATCATTGACTGCATTGTTGAGGAAGACGAGGTTGCGGGCGTCTGCGTCATGCATCTTCTGTTCGGAAATGCTGATGCAGTACTTGCGAAGCTGCGCCGCGTAGCGACTTGCCTTGTCGCCGAGAAGCCTTGTCTTTGTCAGCTGTTCCTCGGAATTGTCCCCGATTGAAACGATATAGGCGTCAAAATACTCCTGCACCGCGTCAGCCAGCATCGTCGAAGCGGTTCTCACCTGATCAATCGCAAACGCAGGGTTGGAAAGGAAGATCGGGTTGAGAATCGTGAGTGTATCTGCCTCCTCCTGCTGCTCCGCCTTGTTGTAGGGAAGCACTATGTGAACAAGAGGAATCAAAAATCCGCCAAAGGGCAGGAAGATCGCACTTCCCAGCAGGTTGATGGCGGTGTGGAAGGCTGCTATGCCGACAGCGCCGGTCTCCGCCTGCAGAAACGGAAAGTGAACGATCATATTGATCAGATAAAACGCCACCAGAAACACACTATTTCGAATTAAATTATAGAAAAGGTGGATCAGTGCCGCTCTCTTACCTTTGTTGTTAGACTGCAGGGACGCCAGGATGGCTGTCAGGCAGGTGCCCAGCTGCGCGCCGCACACGATTGGGATCGCCATTCCAAATGTGACGCCGAGGGACATAGCTAGGGCCTGCAGAATACCGATTGCCGCCGCCGAACTCTGGATCATCAGCGTACACGCGACGCCTACCAGAACGCCGATCAAGGGATTGGATACGCTCAGCATCATCTTATTAAAGGCAGGCACATCCTGCAGGGGCGCCACCGAGTTGCTCATCATGTCCATACCAATCATCATGACAGAAAAGCCGATGACGATCGTGCCGATGGATTTCTTCTTGTCATCATTGGCAAACATCAAAAAAACAACGCTGCCGATGGCCAGAAAGGGCGTAAAGGAAGACGGCTTTAGCAGCTGCAGCCAGAAAGAGCCGCCCAGCGAGTTCAAGCTGAGCAGCCATGCCGTCGCCGTTGTTCCCAGGTTTGCGCCGATCATAACACCCAGCGACTGGGATACTTTCATAATGCCGGAATTGACAAGGCCCACTGTCATAACCGTCGTCACGGAGGACTGCACAAAGATGGACAGCGCTGTGCCAAAAGACCACGCTGCCACTCTCTTCTCTGTCAACCTCTCGATCAGGGTGCTCAGCCGGCCGCCGGCCAGCTGCGTCAGGGTATCACTCATTACATTCATACCAAACATGAAGAGCGCAAGTCCGCTCAACATGCCGGTCACAAGTTCAAAAATCTGTTGTCCGCTCATATGGTGTATTTCCTTCTCATACTGTCTTTATTACAAAGGATTGTCCTATTTTTTGACCCAACCCAATTTGTACTATCGTATCACAATTCCATTTGCATTCGGGCACTGTAACGTATTTTGATCGATTTTATACGCTATGAATCGCCATCTTGTGCATATTCATCATCATGAAATTGGTATATTATATATGATTGACCGATAACCAATGCACCCAACAGAAATGGATCATACACAATGGAATACAGTCTCACACTATTAAGCAAATTGTCGTCAATGATGATCATGGCCGCAGTGGGTTATGCGCTTGTTAAACTCCGCCTGATCAAGGAATCCGACAGCAAAATCCTGACAACGCTCCTGGTCTATGCGCTGCAGCCCTGCCTGATCTTTCGGAGTATGCAGATTGACCTGACGCCGGAGCGGGCCATGGGATACGCTGCCGCTGTGGTATTCGCTTTCAGCTGCATGTTCACTGCCGCGATTGCCGCAAACCTGCTGCGAAAGCCCTTGCGCCTCGATCCCGTGGATATGTGCACGCTCATGTTCGCCAACGTGGGAAATCTCGTGCTCCCGGTGATCGCTATGATGCTCGGCGACGAAATGACCTTCTACTGTGCGGGTTTCCAGCTTCCCTTCAACCTGTTCGTATGGGTCTACGGCTATATTCTCATGAGCGGCCGCAGCGATATTCCGGTCCGCAAGATCGTGCTCAATCCCAACCTGATCGCGCTTTTTGCAGGGCTGTTCTTCCTTGTGACCGGTCTCAAGGTGCCAGCTGTGATCGATACGGCCATGGAAGGCCTTCAAAATATGGTCGCCGGCGCTTCTATGATGCTGGTCGGCGTCGTCATCGCCGGCTGCAATCTCAAAGAGGTCTTTGCCAACAAGAGGGCCTACTTGATTTCCGCGGGACGGCTCATCGTCATCCCGCTCCTCACGATCCTGCTGCTGTTCGCCACAGGCTTTCTCAACCGCTATCCCCAGTACAGACCTGTCCTGATGGTGGTCATGATCGCTGCGGCTGCGCCAGCCGCCAGCTCCGTTATTCAGCTCTCGGTCCTGACAGGACGCGACGCCGCCAAAGCCGGCATCTACAACGTCATGTCCACGCTCTTGTGTGTTGTGACGATGCCATTTATTATTTACGTCTATCAGTTGTTCTTTCCCATTTGACATCCTCCCACGGTTAAAACCGTGGGCTTTCTCCGAAATCTATTGTAAAGCCTGCACGGTAAAACCTGCATGGTAGGACCTTCGTGGCAGAGCCTGCATAATTAAATACGCGCGCGCTACTGAATATACACGACTTCGGTCTTTCGGAAGGCAGAAATGATCCTCGCGATGGCGGCGTAACAAAGACCGATACTGTAAATCAGGGTGAGGACGGGCATATTGCTCCAGTGGATGGTACAGGCGGCCGCGATACATATTTTGACAACGCCGGTGAGGGCCTTGAGCTTCCAGGCGCCCCTGTGGGTCCTGGCCTCGCGGGCCCGCAGAAGATCCACCAGGCCCGAGAACGCGTGCCACCCCACCAGGTACATCATGATCATGACGCCCGGCTCGTCGAGGATGGTCACCGTGAAGGCGCAAAAATCCAATAGAAAGATGCCCAGGAGCAATACCGATTTGCCGCCGACCATGCGCCTTGCCATCGTAAAATAGTAGATGAGGAGCTGTGCGCCCATCAAAAAGAGCGCGGCTGCCAGAATGAACGCGACGATATACGTGCCTTCCTCTGGGAACCAGAAAAGGATCGAGCCGGTGATCAGCATGAGAATGCCGGTGACTACCGCACCGACTCGCTGCAGATTATTCATGGTCGCCTCCTTTCTCACTGGCCTTTCTTAGCAAAAGCATGAAGTCCCGGATTCCTTCGAACGGGCCGCCCTTATACTCGATGGAATACCCTGCCAAAAGATTGCCGGATTTAAAGATCGCATTGGTGACCATGCTCTTCTGCGCAAGGGCAGCCAGGATAAACCTGCCGAGGAAGGTATCGTCCTTGTCCGTCCCGGCTGCATTGTAGTACTCCTCCTGATACCGGCTCTCGTCAAAGGCAGGGATTTCCTGTCCCGACAGTGCTTCTCCAAATGCTTTCCAGTCTGTGGATGCATCCAGCTGCCGCTTCTCCAGAATCCGCCAGATCTCAATCTCATAGGGATCCGCCGCCTCCATATCATAGTGGTCCTTCTCAAAGTGCTCGCTCTGCCCCCTCAGAAACTTCATCGCATAGATCATCTGGGTGAATGCCCTGTAATAATCATTGGGGTTTTCCTTGAGGATCACCTCGTAATTGCCCCATGCGGGCAGATATTTGTAGCGCATGAAGCTGTAGTCCGGCAGGTGTCCCGCTCTCCCATGCCCCAGACACATGACGGATCGCTCACTGGGCTGGAAGGGCGTGCCGATATAGCTTCCCGTCTCGAGATTGTCCTTGCCGCCCGGATTATGGCGGAAGTTGACCGGCCTCTCCTTGAACACGCCGTCATCCCCCGGCAGCAGTTCGTAGAACCAGTAGTCGGTGTTGTTGATGACCAGCGATGGCGTGCCGGCAAAATACCGATGGGCCCAGGTATCCGCGAGGATATGCATAGCAAGCCCTACAGCCTGCAGGCTCTTGTCCTTTGCAAGATGCACTGTTTTGACAAGGAGGTCTCCATTGGGACCGCAGAGCAGGCGGTACTTGGCTTTATAGAATGCGGAGCCCTTGACGTCCGCATACAAGTCGCGGGGAAGGAAGTGGAACGAAGCCCAGATCCTTGTGATATCCTGCAGGCCCAGAAGGTCCGTCTTGGCGTCCATCATCTCCAGCTGCAGCTGGGTTGTTGCCGCATGCCCCGGACCGCCGATCGAACTTAACAGGGTCCTGGTGCAGCAATCCACGAACTGGGCGCTGTAACAGACCGTGAGACTCTCTTCATGAGAGTAGCCCGCAAGAATGGCGGCGCAATAGGTCGCATAGTAATGAAAATCAATCTGCATCTTCCGCCTCTTACTTCCCAACTTCCGCAGGGGCCTTTCCTCTTTGTGAAATCTCGTTCGTTAGTTTTCCCACCATAATTGCGGCAAAGACCATCTCCCCAACTGTTACAAAGGATGTGATATCGACCAACAGGGTGAGCAGATTGTCTATGCTATCAAATCCTCCCCGTATGATCTCCACTACCCCCGAAACAAATTCCAGCCCGTCCACGAGATAAATATACATGGCTGCAATGATAAATCCCGGGCTGAGCTTCTTCTTGCCCATCCCGATCTTCCGTGCGCTGTTTCCGACAAGCCATCGAAAGATCAGATCGACTATGTAGATGATCGCAACGACTGCGACGACAATCGCAACGGTCGTTCCTCTGCCCAGTTCGGACGGGCTCTCTGCAATTATATTGGCAATGCTGTTCTCCGAGTCATCGAGGATGAGCAGCACTGCGGATTTGGCCATACTCCACAGACCGAACAGAATTGTGCCGGTCCCGTATACGATGAGCGTGTGCTGGTGTTTTCTAAGTTCTGTCTGCATTCTATTCTCCATTCCGCACCGCTTCGCGCGGCGGATCGCCGGGCTTTGCGTTCACGATTTCCTCTGCACTGCAAGTCGTCAATTTGTTTTTAATCTGATAATACATATGCGCATTCCCTTCGCCTGCCTGGGACCGGTGAGACAGGCGTCTCCCTTTCCTCTTTCCGATCCGTTCAATCAGTTATGAATTCAAAGAATATTGTATCATGTAGGGGCGTTTTCTCCATCCCAATCTCCCCGTTTTTGTTGCGTCTTGATTTCTGATAGAGCAATCTTTTGCTATACTGGTTGGTAGACAGCCTGGTGGACACCATTAAAAAGGGGGATGGCTCCATGATACTCAATCGCAGCAAAGCCGGACAGCTTGACCGCATATACAAACTCTGCAATGCATCGATCGACATCGTGTCGGAGAAGATCGAGAACTATCTTTCCTACATCAAGGTCGAGAAAAATACCATGCTCCGCGTGCGGCTCTCCGTGGAGGAGGTCCTTTTACGGTGGCACGAAGTCTTCCCCGAAGAGACGGAGTTTCGTCTGACCATGGGCTCACACTGGAACCGCCCCTTTATCATCTTAAAGCTCTGGGGCGAGGAGAGCGATCCGCTCTCCGTCGAGGGCGATGAGGCCGGCATCTGGGCAGGCGAACTGCTGAGCGCCATCGGCCTGGTCCCCACCTATCGCTATGTCAACGGTTGCAACATCGTGCAGGTTCCGCTCAAGCGCCCCCACAGAAATCCGGGCGTCACGCTCCTTCTGTGCACGCTGATCGGTGCACTTGTGGGCATCCTTCTGGACCTCTTTTTCTCGCCCCAGCTAAAGCTCCTCATCACGAGCACGGTTTTGACCCCGCTCCAGAACGCCTTTATCCGCATCCTCAACGCGGTGTCCGCACCGGTCATGTTTCTGTCGGTCCTGACGACGGTCTGCGGCGTGGGCAGCATCTCCTACACGGGGCAGTTCGGCAAGAAGATGGTGGCCCGCTTTCTGATGTACAGTACGCTCTTCACCGTCGCAACCATGTATCTGTGCCGCTTTTTCTTCACACTGAAGGTCGGCGACGCCGCGATCTCACACCGGGAGGTATCCGGCGTGCTGGATTTCTTTCTGGACATCTTCCCCGGCGACGCCCTGTCGCCCTTTATCGAGGGCGATTTCACACAGCTGATCGTGATCGCATTGGTCCTTGGCAACGCTTTTCTGATCGCCGGTGCCAAAGCACAGAATCTCGTCACGCTGGTCGAGGAGGCCAACACGGCCGGCCTTGTGATCGCGGATTGGATCGGAGACCTGTCGCCCGGATTTGTGGCGCTCCTCATTATCCTGGGGATTCAGGACAGTACGATCCACATGCTGTTCGGGATCTGGCGGCCTGCCCTTGTGATCACAGTGTTCTCGCTGGGCGCACTTGGACTACGGATGCTGCATGTCTGTCTCCGCTATCATGTGCCCTTCATGATGCTGGCGCGCAAGCTGAAGGACCCCTTCCTGCTCTCCCTCAGGACCTTCTCTGTAGAGACCTCCTACAACGTCAACAAGAGCTGCTGTGAGAGAAAACTTGGCATCAGCCGGAATCTGACTGCTTATGGTCTCCCCATCGGTCTCATCTGCTTCATGCCGGTCAGCACTGTCGCGTCGACCGTTCTGACCATCTATGCGGCGGAGTGTTACGGAGTGCAGGTCTCCCTTGTATGGATGCTCATGGCTCTCTTCCTTGCGGTCACACTGGCGGCTGCGGGACCGCCGACGGCGGGCATCGGCATCCTGACCTACACAGTTATGTTCTCAAGGCTGGGCATTCCCGCGCAGGGACTTACCCTCGTACTGGCGGGCGATATCCTCATGGGCTTTGTGATCTATCCGGTCAATCAGGCCATGCTGCAGCTGCAATTGGTCCTTGAGGCGGATGGATTGGGTCTTTTAAAACACAATATTTTGCAAAAAGATTTATAAATATCGTGATAGTATAGAACTATCAATAATATATACTCGAAAGGAGACATCTTATGGATCTGCATCTGAAAGACAAAGTTGTATTAGTCACCGGCGGCACTGGCGGAATCGGCACAGCAATCGTAAAGGGCTTCCTCAAAGAAGGCGCAAAGGTTGCTTTCTCTTCCACAAGACAGACCAAGATCGACGCCCTTCTTCCCACTCTGGAAGCAGCGGAAGGCCAGGTCGCGGGATTTGTCGCTGATATGACCAAAGAAGAGGATATCAAGAACCTGGTTGAAAACGTCAAGAATCACTTCGGCACCATCGACATCGTAGTTCCCAACGCGGGCTATGAAGGAAAGGCTCATCCCGTACAGGATATGACGCTGGATCTCTTTGAAGAGACCTACATGCTCAACGTATTCGCTGTCATGCTCATGATGAAGTACACGGCCCCCATTCTCATTGAGAAGAAGTCCGGCGCCGTCGTCGTGATCGCATCTGCGGCCGCCTATGAGCCCACAGCAGGCAACAGCGCCTATGTATCTTCCAAGTATGCCGTAGCAGGCCTTACAAAGTGCATCGCTATGGAGCTCGGCCCGGTCGGCATCCAGGTCAACTATGTCTGTCCCGGCCCCGTAGACACGCCTATGATGCTCCGCATCGAGAAGGATTTCTTTGGCGACACCATGACCCACGAAGAAGCTATGGCTATGCTGGCAGGCACATACGCAATGGACAAGAGATACGCTAAGCCCGAGGAGATCGCCAATGCGGTCCTCTATCTCTCCTCCGACGTCTCTGCGCACACCGCAGGAATGGGCATGCACATCGATTCCAAGGTCTCCCCGACCAGCTGATCTGTCTGCTGCCGCATAAGTGACCCCAATAACAACCGCCCGATGGTCTTTCAGGACCACCGGGCGTCTTTTTTCGTTCCGCTATCGTTCCGTTATGTGATTCGTATTGCGGTGCTCTCACGCAAGCTTCGCGATCAGAACTTTGAAGACCTCTTCTGCCACCGCCAGCTTGTACATGAGCCTTGAGGGCTGCGGCGCAAGTTCCAGGTGGAAGGATTCTATAACCGGCTTCGCTGACTGCGTTCCGTCTTTACAGGCGGCTCCAAGGTCCATCCCTATGGCAAAATACACCTGGCCCGGCACCGACGCCTCCGGATTGGCCGGGTCCACATTTCCCATGGTCCCTGTGACGCCGATTCCGATCCGCGCGCCGTAAGCCTTCATGCAGGCAGCCGCCATCGCTTCCGCTGTCTCTCTGGAGTAGACGGTATACTTTTCTATGATCTCTGCCGGGACGCCCTGCAGTATTTTGGCCTCGTTGCTGTAGGTGATAAAGGCGCCCTTGAGGACTGCCGAAGAGCCCTCTGTGTCGGTGATCAGCGACGCGATCTGACCGGACGTGGCGCTCTCCATGGTTGTGATCGTGTATTGTTTCTCGATCAGGAGCCTTGTCAGTCGGTGATAGTGCTCCCGAATTTCCTGCTCGTTATAGACCATATCGCCCAATGCCTCTCTTCAATCTGATTCGACGTTCGATTCGCCACCGCCGCACTTTTCGCTCGTGCGTCTTTGTTCCTTTTCGCTCGTGCTTCTTCGTTCCAGGCGGCGTGATCAGTCGAACTTTCCGTCGTTCTTCTCCTCCAGCGCCTTGATGGCATGATACGCGAAGGTCGCATAGGGCACTTCGACGCCCACTTCGGCCGCCTTGCGCATGAGGACGCCCGCGAACATCTCGATCTCCGTGTGCCGCCCCGCGTCCAGATCCTGGAGCGTGGAAAAGCGCGCCGTCGGAAGGCAGCTGTCCCAGGAGAGCGACGGGCCCGGCACCTCTATGCCCATGGCGGCCCCAACTCTGGTCACTTCCTTGAGCAGCCTGTCGCGCAGAAACTGCACATGCGCGGAGTCAAAATACGCCTTAAATGGCACGCTCAACACCGCCTGCGGGATGTTGTAGCAGATGTTGGACGCATATTTGGCCCACTGATCCTGCAGAATATTCTCCATAAAGTAGACACTGCAGGTCGTGCCGGCAAAAAGGTCCTCGATGGCCTCGATGCGCGCGCTTTTGACCGGAGACCCTTTCTCCCCGAGGTACACGCCCCACTTGATCGTCGGGTCAAAAGTCACGACATCGCGACCTTCCGCATCTTTCCTGCGCTCGGAGCTGACCCGCATCAGGGAGTAGACAATCTGCGCGGGATCAATGACCTCCGCGATCTTCTCCTCCGAATCAATACCGTTGAGAAGAGACAGAACCACCGTATCCGGGCTGCAGATCGTGCGGATGTCCTCCAACACGCTGTCCAAGGCCGTATACTTGACTGCGACCAGCAGAAGGTCTGCCCCCTTGGCCTCTTCCGGCGTACAAACCCTGGGCCGCAAGGTCACAATCTCTTTCTTGTTGTTGACTGCGATGCCTTCCCGTTCCAGGCGCTCTTTACGCGCGCCGTCCGCGACGACACAGAAATCAACGCCGTCTTTTCCTGCCAGCGCGTATGCAATAAAAGAGCCCACTGCGCCTGCGCCGATGAGGGCTACTGATCGAATTTTCATATGTCGTCTCCTCTCGATTGCTTCGAATTACCCCAGCAAGTGCATCTCATTTGTCAGAGACTCTCATTTGAAGATGCCTTCCCCGCCAGGCGCCGAAGAATTTGTGCATCTCATTTGGGAAATTTTTCGACTTTAAGATGCGGATTTTTTAAGTGGGCAGAGGAAATTAAAAAAGTCTAATTTGAAGATGCAAATGGACGGTATTGACTGCATCATCAAATGGGCGATTCTCGGAATAAAGATGCATATTCATCGCTTACAACGTAGTATCCACACAAAAAGCAGCGAAATACTCAATTCTTTGAAAATGAGATGCATCATTTGCATCCTATATTTGACTTTTTGTCAGATTCTCTGCCTGCTTTAAAAAGTTGCATCCTATTCCAGAAAAACCACAAGAATAAGATGCACGAGTCAACAAACCAACTATGCTAACTCGCACCCAAGGCGAAGGGGCTTCAGGACTCTACGCATAAAAAAGCAAGTTGCCCTTCCGCCTCTATAGTCTTACGCCTCCGCGATGCGCCTTACACCTCCGCAATACACTCAATCTCGCACAGCGCTCCCTTAGGAAGATCCTTAACCGCCACGCAGCTCCTAGCCGGCTTAGAAGTAAAATACTTAGCATACACTTCATTAAAAGCAGCAAAATCCGCAATCTCTGCGAGGAAGCAAGTTGTCTTCACGACTTTGTCTGCGGAAGAGCCAGCAGCCTCCAGAATAGCGATCACATTTTTGCAGCTCTGCTCTGTCTGCGCTGCGATTCCTTCTGCCATCTCTCCGGTTGCGGGGATGATCGGAATCTGGCCAGATGTGTAGACCATTCCGTTAGTGATATATCCCTGCGAATAAGGGCCAATTGCGCCAGGTGCATTGGGTGTACTGATAACCTTCATAATTCTATTACCTCCTTGATGAGCAATCTTCATGATACGCCATTTTCACCTATCATTTTGAATGCCATTTTCACATATCAATTTCAAGTGTCAATTAATTCCATATGCCAAACCAACAGCATATTTCATATCCATTCCATATGCCAATCCACAGCATACTCCATTCCCGCGCCTTACAAACCTCTCTCCACCAACCACGGAATCAACTCGTTCAAAGACGGCAAGATTGCCACCGCCCTCTGCCGCATCTCCTCATTCGGCGCGAGCCGGTCGGGCACCATGACAGGCTGCATGCCTGCGTCGAAAGCCGCCCTGATGCCGTTGTGGGAGTCTTCGATGACGTATGTCTCTTTGAATCCTTCCGACGAAATGCCCATCTGCGCCGCGCATGTCAGGAAGATCTCCGGATCCGGCTTTCCATGCTCTACCATGTCCCCGCTCACGATCACGTCAAAATATCGCAGCACGTCGTGCCTCTGCAGCACCTTGTCGATCATCCGTCTTGGTGAAGAAGACGCCAGTCCCACGGGAATCTCCTGCCCTTTGAGATACTGCAGGATCTCCTTTGCTCCCGGCTTCAGCTGCATCTGCCCGGTCTCGACCACATTGGCAAAATAGTCCCGGCAGGCCTTATAGGTCCGGTCCATATCAAACTGCGGCAGGTGCCCGAAGGTCTCTGTCATGATCCTGCGCTCCTGGTCGTCCGTGACGCCTGTGGCGAGATCTACTGCCCTTCTCATATCGTCCTCAGGGAGGCCATAGAGCTCCGCCGCGTGCAGATAGCCCGCCAGATACACGGCTTCCGAATCTGATATTACGCCGTCCATATCAAAAATAACATTCATAAACGCTCTCCTTTCCACACATTATACACGGCAAGGGGGCACCGAACCAGTAAGATTTAGAACAGTTCGGATATGGGTCCTTCAGGGACTCCGCGCATAAATGCTGAAAGTCGCCCTTCAGGACCCATATCCGGACTTTATACACATACAAAAAGGCAGCAGCCTGTTTGAAAGGGGAAAGGCTGCTGCCGGAAAGGATGATTGTAACTTCCTGATAGGAACTTATGGATTTGTGTGCGATCGGATTATGCTGCTGCGTAGAGTCCGATGCTTGCTACGAAAGCGATGAGTACGCGAACCCAGCTTGTGATGAAGCGGGAGTACATGACGGATACAACACCGACCTCAACGGTCTCTGTCTCAGCTTCTGCAAGGCCAAGGCCTACAGGGATGAAGTCGCAGGCTGCGTGGCAGTTCAGTGCGAACAGACCGACCAGTGCAAGTGTAGGAGAAATTCTGCCGGCTGCGATCTCAGCGCCCATGATACCGCCGAGGATCTGGGAGATAACAGCGCCGGGGCCGAGGATTGCGGACAGACCGGGGATCGAGCAGACGATACCGAGGATCAGAAGTCCTACGAAGTTGCCCAGCAGGGGCTGAAGCAGTGTGGAGAAGAAGTTACCAAAGCCTGTGCCGTTGATGATACCGATCAGCAGGGATACGAAGCCCATGAAAGGAAGCAGTGTGGTGATGCAGGTCTGAACGGCGTCACGAGCTGCCTGGTTGAATGTTGCGACAACCTTACCTGCGCCAAGACCGATCTTAGCCAGTGCGTTGCCTTTTCCGTTCTCAGCCATCTGCTCGGAGAGCTTCTTGCTGGTGTCGATGCCGCCCTTCTTCTCGGGAGCGGGAGCTGCCTCTTCTACAGGAGCTGCCTCTACGGGAGCTGCGGAGCCGTCTGCCAGTGCGATGTTGGCATTGGTAACGCCGGATACATAGATATCTTCTTTGATGTACTGTGCCAGCGGGCCTGCCTTACCAACGGGGTTGATGTTGATGGTAGGGATTCTCTTCTTGGGATAGAGGCCGCAGCGAAGTGTGCCGCCACAGTCGATGATCACGAGTGCAAGCTGATCTTCAGGGCAGCTTGTCTTGAAGCCGTTTACGGGCTCAAGGCCGGACAGCTCAACGATCTTGTCGAGGATCTCGGGAGCGACGCCGCCGCCTGTGATGTACATAACTTTGTTCTTCTGCTCTGTGCCCTGGATGGTAAGGGGGCCGCCAAATCCGCCTGAACCTTTTTCTACACGAATTGCTCTATATTCTGCCATTTTATTTTCCTCTCTTTCTATCTCTCGATGCTCGCCCCTGTTCGGTGAGCCGGTAAATACAAATGTTATGGATCTTAGTGCGTCAGTCTGTGATGGCTTCTATAGCCTGATCAGTGTGTCTTGAGCTCTTTGCTAAGCTCGATGCCCTGCTGCTTCTGTACGAATGCGGTTGTGAAGTCGGTTGCCCATCCGGAGATGAAGTTTGCTACGAAACCGACCAGCATGTAGCGAAGTGCAAGGGGTGTGGAGTCAAGTCCGAGTGCTGTAACACCCTGTGCGATTCCGAGGTAGATCAGGATCTCGGAAGGGTTGATGTGAGGGAAAATACCGCTGTTGGTGTGGCAGTGGTAACTTGCTGCTGCGTAGTAGCTGGGCTTGTAGAACTCAGGCATGAACTTGCCCATGGAGAGTGCCATCGGGTTGCCGAGCATGAATGCGCTGACCCAGGGAAGAACTGCGTAGCGGAGGATCGGATTGCTTGTGCAGACCTTAGCGACAACTTCGATTCTCTCGTCACCGATCAGAGCGATGACTGCGTTCATCATGATGAGGAGCATCAGGATGGTGGGGATGATACCGGTTACCCAACCCATGAACTGCTCACCGCCGAGCTGGAAAACACCCATGAATGCCGAAGCGAATTTAACCAAAAAATCCATATTATACCGCCTTTCTTAAAATCCTTGTTTGTGAAATTCTTTTTTCAAGCGGAGTCGGAGCTGCTGTTTCGGGGACCAGTTCACCGGCCTGGTATTTTCTGTAGGTGAGCGCCGCATCGGCGATCGCCTTTCTCAGGTTCCGGTGATTTTGGGGACCGTCCTCTTCGGTGAGATCTCCGATAAAGCGTCCTTCAAAACCGTTCAGGTCCTTAAATCTTGTAAAAGCGGTGACGCCTTCGAGCTTTTTGCCCTCCTGGATGATCCCGTCCTCGTCGACCCGGAACATCACGATGGCGCCTGCGTGAAATCCGCCTGATTTTCTTCCAAAAGCAACTTTGCCTTTCCGGCGAAGCTTTATGAACTCATTGTTGAGATGCTTCATCTGCATGAAACTGAAGAATCCCTGCAGCGCGAATGCGATTCCCGCGACGATGATCACTGCCAGCATGTTCCGACCTCCGTTTCTATGTTTTGGCTGCTGTTTATTTCAGTGCTTTTATTGTTTCAGTGCTGTGATCAGCTCTGTTTTTTCTCTGGTCCGATCAGCCTCTGGACTTACCGCCGGAGATGTTGATCGTGGTTCCTGAGATGTAGCTGGATCTGTCGGATACCAGGTACGCGACCAGTTCGCCGACTTCGTCGAGCTTTCCGTCACGGCCCATGGGGATGACCTTGGTGTAATCAGTGGAGAGCTCTTCGGGCTTTACGCCGCGGGTGTAAGCAAGTGCCTCGTTGTAAGCGGGTGTGCGAAGGCCGGTAGCTTCCATGATGCCGGGAGCGACTGCAACGACGCGGATGTTGTACTTGCCAAGTTCCTTCGCCCAGCTGCGTGTGAAGCTGTCGCAAGCGCCCTTGGTTGCGGAGTAAGCTGACTGACCCTGGGAGCCTTCCTTACCGGACTCGGAGGACATGTTGATGATGACGCCGCCGCCCTGCTTGAGCATCTGCTTTGCAGCTGCCTGTGCGCAGTACATAAGACCCTTGACGTTGATGTTGAACATGATGTTGAAGGACTTCTCGTTCAGCTCATATTCCGGTCTCTCGCCCTTGACGTCGACCAGGAGTCTGGGGAGGTTTACACCTGCGTTGTTGACGATCGCGTCGAGCTTTCCGTATTTTGCCACGACTGCGTCGACCATCGCCTGTACGCTTTCCTGACTTGTTACGTCACACTTTACGCAGTAGATGCCTTCCTTCTCATCGCCTGTCTCAACGCTGACATCTGCGATGACCGGGATTGCTCCGGCGTTCTTCAGTGTGGTGACTACGTGGAATCCGATTCCGGAAGCACCGCCTGTGACGATCACGACTCTGCCGTCAATTCCTAACCAATTCTGACTCATTTCATTTCCTCCTTTGTTTGATTTGTATGTTGGAACAGCAGATCTTTCTGCCTTGCTCTTTCTTATCTGCTGTTTCCGTTTCCTTTGTTCTGATGCCATTGTATGGGAGGAAATAAGAAACTTTAATGCGTTCAATTTCGCACGGATGGAAAGGAATTAGTGCGGTGGATTGCACCGATTTGGAAATGGATTAGTACGGGGATTTGCCAAAAAAGTGAAATAGATTAGTGCAGTAGATTTCCGCGGAGTGGAAATGAGGTGAACGAAAAGACCGGCGCCATCCGAGCGACACTGAAGAAGTACACGGCATAAGATTTGTGCTTCTATGAAATGAGCAAATATTTGTGTGGATAATAAAAAAAGCTGCGACAGGCCTGGTAGTCTGTCGCAGCTCTTTACTTATTTGTACTTTGTGGTGTGTAAGTTCAGAACCACTCTTTTTTCGGTTCAATCACAAAACTTGTGGGATTTGGGATTCCGGATATAGTCCCTCCGGCTCATGTCAAATAGCTTCAGGAAGAAGTATTCATCATCCGGATAGCCGTACCCCTGTCTGCGAAGAGTCTTGATCTTGTTGTTGATACCTTCTATTTTTGCTGTGGATATATCATAGGTGGCATGGGCGATGATCCCTTCAAAATGATTGCTCAGCAGCCGCTCGAACCAGAGCAGATGGACATTGCCGGTCGCATGGCACATATCCATGATGCTGATGATATCCTCTGAC
>Ga0256405_10004318_pt1 | contig 26945 bp, 19 predicted proteins | sample RumenRJG_02DNA_FD_189096 | JGI IMG/M metagenome (GOLD analysis project Ga0256405, IMG submission 189096) | Bovine rumen microbial communities from Lethbridge, Alberta, Canada - RJG_02 | ecosystem: Host-associated > Mammals > Digestive system > Stomach > Rumen | place: Canada: Alberta... | reverse complement strand
TCAGACTCATAAAAGAATATGGGTTCAATGCGGTAAGGACTTGTCACTATCCGAACGACTCGTACTGGTATCGCCTGTGCGACAAATACGGGCTGTTGCTTGTCTGTGAGGCCAATGTGGAGTGTCACGGCTCTGGGCAGGGGAACGCGCGTCGGTCGCTCGCCTGCCGAAAGGAATGGCGCGGTTCTTTCGTGGAGCGAGGCGTCAATATGGTGAAGACCTACCGTCATCATCCGTCGATTTATTTCTGGAGTCTTGGAAACGAATGCTGGGAGGGCGAGAATCTTCAGGCTGAATATGACGCGATCAAGTCTATAGACGAATCCCGTCCGGTTCAGTATTCAACAGACAGGCCGGTGCCCTATTCGGACATTCTGGCTCCGATGTACTGGCCGGCGGCGAGGTGCGAGGGATATGTGACGAACGCGCCGCCGAAGCCGCTTGTCCAGTGTGAATATCTCCATACGATGGGCAATGCGGGCGGTTCGCAGGAATCGCACTGGGAGCTTGTCGCGAGAAACCGGCATTATCAAGGCGGATTCATCTGGGATTTTGCAGATCAGGCGCTTCTCGGAGCAGACGGGAACCTGAAGTACGGCGGCGATTTCGGCGACAGTCCCAATGACGGCGGCTTCTGCTGCAACGGGATTTTCGACGCCTTCCGCCGTCCGCACGGTTCTGCGCTGGAAGCACGGGCGCTGAATCTCGGAGCCTGTTCGCTTTCCCTGCCGAATGCGCCTGGTGCGACGCTGAGGCAGTCCGCATCTCTCCGCGGCACGCACGCAGGCCGGCAGATCGGGGACATCGTGTTCAAGCCGAACTTCTATCGCGCGCCCACGGACAACGACAGGGGCTGGAAGATGCCGAGCGTCTGCAGGATATGGAAGAATGCGACCGAAACGGGGAAAGCCCCCGATGGTTGCACAAGCGATATCGCGACGCAGGAGCTGCCAGATGGATCCTTGAAGGTCGAATGGCTGTTCGTCGCGGCGGAGGGATTGCCGGACATACCCCGCGCGGGGCTGACTTTCCGCGTTTGCGGCGGCACGAACACCTTGGTGCGCTGGAGGGGGCGCGGGCCGTGGGAGAACTACTGCGACCGCAGGGCGGCGACGAATGTCGGCGAATGGCAGATGAGCGTAGCGGAGCTCAATCCCAACAACTATGTCATTCCCGGCGAGCAGGGATACAGGACAGAGACGACACGACTTGAAATCGGCACGTTGACTGTTGAAGCGGCGGATGGCTCGTCCTTTGGCTTCAATGTCTGGCCGTGGACGCAGCAGGACCTAAGCCGGGCGCGTCATGTCGAGGAACTGCCGGAGCCTGACGGAACGCTCACCGTAAATATCGACGCGGCACAGATGGGCGTGGGCGGTGACGATTCATGGAGTGCGCATGCCAGAGCGCTGCCGCAGTTTCGCGTCCATTCCGGACGCAAGTACAGGCTTTCTCTGATTCTGCATGAAGAAGAACCCTGAAGAAGAACTCATGCCGCACAGATTACAAGGGAGAGGGACGGCGTCGTTTGCCTGTAGAGTGCCTTGAAGTGGTTGTACGCCCTGTCCGCGATCCCGATGTCGCCTTCCTTCAGCGAGCTGAACAGCTCGTCCTCCATCTTGCTGTCGTGGTCCTTCGCCTTGCCGAAGACGCAGAAGTGCGGCAGCCTGTTCGCGACGGTTCGCGCGACGGCATGCGCACGAATTACTTCGGCTAGGATTCTAGAAGTCTAGAATTCTAGCAGTCCAAACTTCTAAACCTCCAAACTTCCACCCTCTCCCCACATGTGGTGATAGATGGTGACAGCGGGCAAATGCTATACTATGGGTAGTCAAAACCCACAGGAGAGAGAAGCCATGAAAAAGTCGTTCGTCGCCGTTTTCATCCTCACCGCCGCGCTCGCCGCCACAGCCGCACGGGCGGATTACTACACCTTCACGTCGGGAGAGAAAATCCCGCTTTTCGACAGCAGCGGTGCGGCCTTGTCATATGTGGAGCTTCAGCAGAATGCCAAGAGAGACGGAACAGAATATGAAATGGCGCAAAAAAATAACGGTACCGCTCCGAGAATTGTCGTCAATTTGAACAATTCGGAAGCTGGAGATTACATTTTCTATTTCAAGGGTTCGAGCAAGAATGCGGTTGCGACCTATACGGCGACAATCGCTGGCGAGGATGGTACTTCTTATGATAAGGTGTTGACCGGTGCGCAGGCCAAAACCGCTGATTGGGGCATTGACACTTACGGTACCGATCATAAGCTTTGGCTGCCTTCGCTCCCTGCCGGAAATTTTACTTTAACATTCACTGTTGCTTGCAGCGATGGATGGAAAGGACACTACGGAAACTTCACATTCACAAAGGTAGACGCGACGCTCGATTTGAGTTTGAGTCAAAACCTTGCAGCCGACCTCGACCTCGGTGAGCCGTATACTGACGGCAGCAACCGTTTCAGCACTCAAGAAACTACAAACTGGGTTTCGCTTGTGCGTAGCACAGATACTGATCACAATCGCTTGCTCCTTGGATACGACGGTTATACCCTTGAATCGACCAAGCATAACGATACGGTGACATTCTATATTTATATTAACGCTACCGCCGCTTATTGTCTTTCATATGAGGCTGGCACGCCTTCTGGAAACAGCGGGGTTTCGATTGCTTGGTCGCTTTTCAATGCTTCTACGGATGCGGAGGTTTATACGGTGTCCAATGATGTTACGCCCAACAGCGACAGCAAGTGGACGCTCTCAAACGAATATAGCAACTTTTTGGGCACATTGGAGTCTGGATACTATGTCCTTACGGCCACGGTGAAGCGTTCGGGTGCGACTAGCGCCTGGGCATGCAATTTTGGCTATTTCAACTTTTCCGAATGCATTACACTGCCCTCCTCCAATCCGCTTGATTTAAGCGCGGCTAAAGATAACGGCAGCCTGAAACTGACCGGTAACAGCCAACTCAGTGAGGGGGGTAATATCGAAAACACGAAGAAAGATGATACGATCAAATTCTTTCTTTACGTGCCCGAATATGCCAAATATGCATTCGCCTACAAATCAGGTGCGAGAAATGTGACGTCTACCGTGACATGGACTCTGGCCGATGCGAATGGAACGGCGCAAAATCTTGATGGATCGTCTTACGCTACGGATAATATCGAGTCGCATTCTGCCTGGACGCTTGTTGATAACCATAGCCATAAGACGGATATACTACCTCCTGGGTTTTATACATTGACAGGTGTTATAAGCGATGCCAGTGGATGGGCTGGCAATTTCGGAGAGTTCTCGATTCTGCGTGATGCCGCGTACGCCAAGACGACGATTGGCGAAACGACCGTTTATGTCGAGAAAGACTGGCTGACGGCGGCGTATGGCAGCGGGACGACGACGGTTCCTGAGGGCTTCTCCACGGTGCAATCCGGCAAAGCCATTCCCGGCGCGGAGGCATACGCGCTGGGCTACAATTCGATTCCAGCCGCAGGCGCAGTTGTTGTTTCGCCGTCCATCACCGGCACGACGATGACGTTCGGCTTCAAGGATGCCGATGCGGATGCGGCGGCGGCGCGTGGCGCGACCATCACCTACACGCTGAAAACGGGCACTGCCGCCGACAGCCTGAGCGAGGAGACATCTTCTTCCACCGCATTGCCCACGCTCGATCTGGTGACGGTCGATTCGGTCAAGTATATCAAGTTAAAAGCCGACGTCTCGTGGTAATAAATGACGCGCGATCACCCCGTGAATGACATCACCGCATGTGGTGATAGGCGGGCGGCGATTCGATGTGATACAATATGGGCCTCAACTTCTCAAAGGAACATCACCTATGAAAGCAAAAACGCTCGCTTCCCTCCTCTGCTCTCTGCTCGGTGTCGCCGCGTTCGGAGCCGACCTGTCGGTTGCCAACACCTATACCTATGACAACCCGTACAGGCTGACGGCGAATACCGAGTGCGACGAACTCAGGTTAGCTGCTGGCGCGGTACTCGACCTGAATGGCTACAACCTCATCGTGAAAGCGGGGAGTTGGTCGGATGCCGCTCTCATTACGAACAGCGTCGACGGCACGACGGCGCATATCTCCATGACGCCGACCGACAACAACGGCTGGGGAGCGCAGTTCCAGGGCAATCTCAAATTCGGCGGCAACCTCGAACTGACCGTCTGCGGAATCGTGAACAGCCGCACTAGCTGGGGGCAGCGCGGCTTCCAGAACGCCCACAATACGCATACGGGCGGAACCGTTCTCGACGGCTATGCCACGAATTACGTAGACGCGGCGGAAAGCAATCTCCCGAAGTGGAATACGGCCGATGCCTTCGGCACGGGACCGCTCACACTCAAGAACGGCGCGATTATCAAGACGGATGCAAACGATCTCAACCCGGCCTTCTCCAAACTGATCGTCGATGGCGACGGCACGGCCACAAACGTGCTCTACTGCACCAATCAGCGCTTTGATCTCCGCAAGCCTGTCGAGGTCACCGAAGGCAATACGCTCCACATAAAGTACAAGGGCAGATCCACATATCAACGCTTCATGACGGGCGATTTGACCGGCGTGAAGGGCAAGATCATTCTCCAGGCAATCGAGGATGGATGCCAGTTCAATATTTTCGCGGGTGCCGAATACGGTACGCTGACGCTTGCGGGGACTGTCGCTGATGCAGAGGATTCTTCAAAGGACTACTATACGGAAATCCGCTTCAACGGCTCGGATTCCATCACTCTCGACGACCCCATCAAAATCGGCATGATCGAAAGCGCAGCGGACGTGACAGCGGCAGATGCCAAGATGGGTTTCCGTGCCAATTTCGGATCGAACACGGGCTTCAAGAATCTCCAGATTGGCGGCAGCGGGCTTTCCGGCACCTACTACGGCAGCATCATCCGCCACTCGAACGGTTCGGACTGGAACGTCGAAAAGGCCGGTTCCGGAACGTGGACGCTCGGCGGCAACACGCACAGCGAAGTCTATCAAGGCACGACGACTCTTTCGGGGGGCACGCTGAAGTTGACGGACGCGGGCAGGCTCGGCACGGGCAGTCTCGTCTTCAACGGCGGCACGCTTGGCTTCGCGGCAGATTCTACAAACACAATCGAAAACACGATTGTGGCGACCGATGCACCGCTCAAGGTCGATGCGGACGAAGGGGCGTGCGGTGTTCTTTCCGGCTCGACGACCGGCGCGACGGCGGGGCTCGTCAAGACGGGCGCTGGCATGGTGCGCCTCACCGGCGCGAAACTTGTTCAGAACGAAGGCACCGACGGCAAGCTCATGATCGCCAATGGCAATGAGGGCGTCGGCGAAGTCAAGACTTGGGAAGGAGGCCTTGGCGCGGACGAACTGATGCTCGATGCCGGGCAGACGCTCGACCTCGACGGGCGCGACCTCATGGTTCGCAAGGTCTCGCAGTCCACGACTGCATACGGCGGTTCGATCGTCAAGAACGATTCGGACAAGCTCGCGACATTCACGGTCGGCGTCGGCAACGGCGCAAACGCCAACAAGATGTTCGCATTCCAGGGCAACGTCCGCTATGTAGTGACGGGGAATGACGGCACGTATTTCAGAACCAAAAGGGATTTGAACGGAGATAGTGTGTTTGTAGCCAATGCGCATACGGGGGGAACCGTGCTGTCAAACATGACCGCCGCTGTTCGCGCCTATGGTTTTACGGAGAACTTCGGTTCCGGTCCCCTGGTTTTTGCCGGTGGCGGCAAGCTTTTCATGCCATCAACAACCGACGATCTCATAAGTGGATACGAGACAATAAACAACGAGATCGAGGTGCATGGCACGGATAACGATCTCAACATGGAAGGCGCAAGCTGGGGGCCAGGTTTCAATTTCAATGGCGCGTTTTCGGGTGATGGCGAGCTTTACATTCACAATGGCTGGAAACCATATTTTTATTTCAATAGTAATGCAAACGACAGCTTCACCGGCACGCTCTATCTTCGTTACAAGTATCCGAGCGACCAGGCTGGCAAGTTAACACGTGGCTTCTTCATAGGGCAAAACGGGAATGGCTTTAAGAACGGACCGTCTGTCTGAAGTATGTCAGCCTCTCGAATGGTTCAACGGACATTCAGGCGACGCACTTGACACTTCAGCAGCTTGGCGATGATATCTATTTCGGTCACCTCGTCACGGAAGGCGACGCAAGCGAGCATGAGGACACACAGATTATTGCGAATCACAGCGGTGCGACCACGGTTCATGTCGGCGCCAAGGGTCTGAGCGGTACATTCTCTGGCTCGTTCGTCGAGCAGAGCGGCAGGACGTTCGCAGTCGTGAAGGATGGTGCTGGCACATGGACGCTGGACGGCACGGTTGCTTCGACGATCTCAGGCGGCATCACGGTGAACGCGGGTGCTGTTGTCCTTAATACGACGCTTACGGGCTTCGTCACGGTCAAGAACGGTGCGTCGTTTGCAGGGACTGTACCGTCGAACGGCGTCACGTTCGAATCGGGCGCGGTGTTCGACGGCGACGAGTCGGCATCTATCACGGGCGATGTCGATCTGACGAACACGGTCGTCGAGGTTGCTGACGTCGACGCTGTCACGGATGGCCAGGTGTTCCTCTCCGTCACCGGTACGGCGACGGGCCGCCCCGCGCTTTCGGATGCGCTCAAGGCGGTGACGGCGCGCGACGGCCAGACGGGCCGGTGGGCCGTCGTGAAGGCGACCGCGAACGGCGTGACGACCTATTCGCTCAAATGGCAGCGGCCGGGGCTGCTCATCCGCGTCCGCTGACCGAACAGTTTTTGCAAGTGTGGCGTTTTGTGCCGCCGCCTTCCATGGGGTTCCTCCTCTCTTTCCTCATGGAAGGTCTTTTTTGAGTTGAGAGTTGAGGATGGAGAGTTGAGAGTTGGGAGAGAGTGGGAGTTGAAAGTTGAGAATGAGAGTTGAGAATGGAGAGTTGGTGTGTGGGGAGTGTGTGGAGAGTGAGATAGACGGAGGGAGAGGGGAAAGTGTATAATATGTCGTGCGAACACGAAGAAGGAACGAGGCGTATGCCAAAAGACAAGCAGACGAAAGTGATGATCGTGGACGACCATCCGATGGTGCGTGAAGGGCTTTCCGCCATGCTCGCGGCGGCCGGGTTCGCCGTCGCCGCCAGTTTCGAATCGGGCGATGCGGCCCTCGCCGCGCTCCAGAAGGGGCTCGCGGTCGATGTCGCGCTGATGGACATCCGCATGCCCGGCGGCAAGGACGGCTTCGAGACGCTGGCCGCGCTCGCGCGCCTCCGCCCGGGCCTGGCCGTGATCTTGATGGCGGGGATGCCGCTTCGGGTCGAGGTCGAGCGCGCACGCGACATGGGCGCGCGCGGGTACCTTCCGAAGACCACGCGGCCGCGCGAACTCGCCGACGCGATCCGCAAGGTCGTCGCCGACCGCCGGGTGTTCGTCGAGGAGGCGTACAAGGAGCCGGAGTCGCCGCTCACCGCGCGCGAGATGGACGTCCTCCGCTACCTCGCCGAGGGCAAGAGCCGCGAAGAGACGGGCATCATCCTCGGCATCAGCCACGATACGGTCTCGAGCCACGCGAAGTCGATCATGTTCAAGCTCGGTTGCACCACGACCGCGCAGGCGATCACGACCGCCTTCCGCCAGGGTATCCTGCGCGCCTAGCCCGCCGGCCGCATTTCGCGGGGAGGTCAATGACGAATGAAGCGTGTTATGACGATCCTTCTTGTTCTTGCCGCACTGTCCGCCGCGGCCGCCGACGGCTACGTTCGCGCGGCGGCGCACGCGCTGCCGTTCGGCGGCGTCGTCACGTACGCGCGCACGAGCGATGCCTATTTCTTCATGATGGCGGACGACGGCACGGGACCGTGGCGCATCGACCAGAGCGGCCGCGAACAGGTGAGCAAGGTCGCCGTCGGCGATCTCGTCTCCGTCGTCGAAGGCGAATCGCGCGCCGCCTTCACGACGCCGCGCATCAACCGCGCGAAAGTCGCGGTGACGGGGCAAGACACGGCGCGCGTGCCGCCGCCGCGGCGCGTCACGATCGCCGACCTCTACCGCCACCCGCTGAACGATCCCGCCGCGCCCGACCTCTGGGGGCTGAACGTCGTCGCCGAGGGCGTCGTGCGCGACATCAACCGGCGCGAAACCTTCACGCAGATCCAGGTCTCGGACGGCGTGCGCAGCTTCCAGGCCTCCGCCGCCATCCACGTCGACCGGCCCCTGCCGGACGACCTGAAGCTCGGCGCGCGCGTCGCGGTGGAGGGCGTGATGCTCTACTCGCCCGTGGACGATCCGCACACCCACGCGATGACCGACTTCAACAACGTCTCGGTGATGCCGCTCGACATCGACGGCGTGACGGTGCTCACGCGCGCGCCGTTCTGGACGCCGGGCCGCCTCGCCGCGCTCGTGGGCGCGATCCTCGCCGTGCTCGCCGGCGTGCTCGTCTGGGCGGCGCTCCTGCGGCGGGCCGTCGCGCGCAAGGCCGTGCAGCTGGAGGAGACGCTGCGCGAGAAGGTGCGCGACAAGGTGGAGGCGGACGCGATCCGCCGCGAACGCCTGCGCTTCTCCTACGAGCTGCACGACAACTTCCAGCAGCTGCTGGCCAGCTGCCGCTTCCGGCTGGAAACGCTCGATTTGATGCTGCCGGAAAGCGCGACGCAGGAGCGCGCCCAGCTGGAGAAGGCGCAGACGGCGCTCGACTACACCCAGCACGGCCTGCGCGCGGCGCTCTGGGGCATGACCGAGGAGAGCGAGGGGCCGCAGTCGTTCACGGGGCTGCTGCGCTTCGCGGCGGGGCGCATGGCGCACTGGGACGGGGTGGTTTTCATCGATGCGCAAGGGCGCGAGCCGCCGGGCGCGCGGAAGTTCGCCGGTCTTCTGCTGATGGTGGTGCAGGAGGCCGTCGGCAACGCGCTGCGCCACGGCGCGGCGACGCGCGTGGACGTGAACGTCTCGTTCGGTGCGGACGCGCTGACCTTGTCGGTCGCGGACAACGGCTGCGGTTTCGACGCGCACGCGTTCGCCGCCGGCGCGCGGCCGTCGGCCGCCGAAACGCACTTGGGGCTGTCGAGCATGCGCCAGCGCGTCGTCGCCTGCGGCGGCATGCTGACGATCGACAGCGCGCCCGGCCGCGGCACGACCGTCACCGCCCGCGTCCCCTACGACGCGTGAGAGGGGCTGGGGCCAGAAGTCTAGGATTCGAGTCCCTCACCACATCAAGGGATGGTAGGACGAGGGGGCGAATGGTAAAATAAGGCCCATGAAATCATTTGGAACAGTCTTCCTCGCCGCGGCGCTCGCGCTGGCCGCGGACGGCGCGGCGGACGCGCGGCGCGTGACGGCGCGCGATTTCCGCACGACGGCGCATCCGCGCGTCTATTTCACCATGAACGATCTGCCGCGGCTGCGCAAGAAGGCCGAACGGCACGCATGGGCGGCGAAATTCGTCCGCGACACGCACGCGCTCGTCGACCGTCACGTCGCGCGCCACGCGGACGATCCGTCCTTCGTCGTCAGCCGCCTTCAGATGCACTGGGAGGAGGGGCGGCGCTACACGCGCTTCTACACCAACGGCAACTACATCCCGCGCCGCGAGGGGAACGCGAAATATCCGACGATCCGCCCGCCGTACGCGCGCAGCTGGGGCGACGGGGTCAAGACGGGCGACTGGGAGAACGAAGCGCCGTACGGCGACGGAACGCTGCACGCCCCGGACGGCGAGTCGATCCCGTTCGAGAAGACGGGGCAGGCCTACGAGAACATGAACGACCACTTCCTGCGCCTCGCGTATCACGCGGCGATCCTCTACCAGCTCGAAGGCGACGCGCGCTATGCGAAGTTCGCGGCCGACATCGTCTGGACGCTCGTGCGCGGCGGCGCGCAGCAGGAGGAGGTCAATCCCGGCGCGACGGACAACTGCGGGTTCCTGTCGTGGGAGACGCTGGGCGACACGCGCCACTACTGGGCGATCCCGCTCGTCTGGGACATGCTCTACGACTATTTCCGCGACACGTACTTCACGTCGGACGAGTTCATGAACGGCATCCCCGGCGAACTGTGGGCGCCCGGCCACCGCGAGGGCCGGGCGTGGGCGCTGGAGCAGTTCCACGTCTTCTTCGAGAAGATGATCGACAACAAGCTGACGCGCGGCGGCGGGCTCATCGGCAACTGGAACCTCAACGAGCAGCAGTCGGCCATGCTCTACGCGCTCGCGCTCGACGACGACGCGGCGTATGCCGACGGCCGGGGACGCGCCTACTACGTCCAGCGTCTCGTCTACGGGCCGACGACGGCGCGCCACGGCGCGTACGCGGACGTGCTCAGGGCCAACATCGACGAGGCGACGGGCCTGTGGCCCGAGGCGCCCGGCGGCTACGGGCAGGGCTCGATCGCGCAGCTCGTCAAGTTCGGCTTCGTCTACTGGCGCAACGGGCTCGATCTTCTGCGGCGCGATCCGCTGCTCCAGAAGGCGTCGCGGGCGATGCCGCAGATGATCTTCCCCAACGGATACGTCACGAACGTGGGCGACTCGTCGTACCACAAGATCTGGAGCGAGCCGCTGGAGCTGATGCTCGCGTATGCGCGCGCGAAGAAGGACCGTGCGTCGTTCATCCAGACGGCGAGCGTCCTTCACGCGCTGGGCGCGCGCGAGCCGCGCGGCGACCTCGCGTTCTTCTTCTACCTCGGCGAGGTGCCGGAGGTGCCGGCGCCGCCCGTCTCGCGCGTCTCCTACGCGCCGTGCTACCCGACGGTCATCGAACGCAACGGCACGAACGTGACGGATGCGCTCGCATTTGCGCTCAGCGGCTATTCGACGCAGATGGGGCACCGCCACCCGAACGGGCTGAATCTCGAATTTTGTGGACGCGGCGAGGTGCTCGCGCCCGACAGCGGCGCGGGTGCCGACTACTGGTGCCGCGAAACGCACCAGTACTATCGGCATGTCGCGGGGCACAACACGGTTGCGCCCAACGGACGCGGCGCGGACGACAATCTCGCCATGACGTTCGACCGCCTCGTCGGCGAACCGGCCGTGGCGGCGGGCGCGACGGTCACGAACACGGTTTCGCCCCATCGCCAGTTCGTGCAGGTCGAAAGCCATTTTCGCGGACACGACGGTTTCGACTGCCGCCAGCAGCGCACCGTCGGCATCTTGCGCACGGGGCGGGCGAGCGGCTATTACGTCGATGTGTTCCGCAGCGGCGTCCTGCGCGGCGAGGAGAAGTACCACGACTACATCTTTCATCTGATGGGAACGTGGGGAGGGGAGAGGGGTAAGTTGAGAGTTGAGAATGGAGAGTGGAAAGTTGGGGAGGGGCGGGAGAGACTGGATCCGGAGAGCGGGAAGGGATACGATTATTTCAAGACGGTGGGCGCGTGGCCGGGCGGCGGCGGCTGGCACGGCGTGGTGGACTACGACAAGGGCGTGAAGACGGCCGTCCATCTCGCGACCGTGGCGGGCGATACGGTGTACGCGCTCGAAGGGCCCAAGGCGTTCCGCCACTACAACCGCGCCGTCAGCGAGCGGCCGTGCCCGGCGTTCGTCGTGCGGCGGCCGGGCGAGGCGTGGACGCGGCCGTTCGTCGCCGTCTACGAGCCGTTCGGGAACGGGACGGACGCGGTTGTCGCCGCCGTCGCCGCCGCGCCGGTGAAGGGCGCGCCGCACGTGACGGCGGTGACGGTGACATTCAAGGACAGGCCGGGGCGGCGCGACGTCATCCTGGCGGCCGACGGCGAGAAAGCCGCGTTCACGTACGGCGGCCGGCGGTTCAGGACGACGTTCGCCGTGCTGAGCTACGCGGACGGTCGGCTGGTCGACATCTATGCTGGCGACGGCGAAATATGATAAACTAGGAGGATGAAAATGATGTTGTCACAAACGGGCCGCGCCCTCGGCGTGGCGGTCTGCGTGGCGCTGGGCGCGGCGCGCGCCGGTGCGGATCGGTGCGCCGTCTATCCGACGCCGGCGAAAGACTGGCAGCGGTCGAGCCTGACCGGCAACGGGACGATCGGCGCGATGGTCGAGGGACGGATCGACGACGAGGCGATCCATCTCAGCCACTGCAAGCTGTACCTGCCCGAGCCGGGCGAGACGCCGCCCGCGCTCGTGAACCATCCGAGGCGCAATCCGGGCGACTACAACGACCGCGACGGCTTCATGGCGGCGTGCGACCTGAAGCTCGCCCTGCGCTTCGGCAAGCCGTCTGAGTATGCGCGCCGCACCGATTTCGACACGGGCGAGTGCGTGGTCGAGGCGACCGATCAGAAGGGCCGCCGCTACGAGCGCCGCGTCGTCGCGCTGCGCGGCGCGGACGTCATCGCCGTGAAGATCCGGGACGAGACGAAGGGTGCCATCGATTTCGCGCTCGCGGGCATCGCGCCGTCGGGTCGGATGGACATCGCCGCGTTCGCGAACGGCGTGCGCCGCATCGTGTCGGAGCCGGATTACTACCGCTGCGAGTTCAAGAACGAGAATCCGTGGAATGCGTTGAGCGGATATGAGGTGTTATTAACGCAGAGACGCAGAGACGCAGAGACGGTCGAGGCTTTTGTGGCGATCGAGCCGCTCCTGAAGGGCCAGACCTCGAATCGCGCCACGCTGGAAGCGCGGCTCGCGGCGGCGACGGAGAAGGGATACGACGCGCTGCTCGCCGAAAGCGCCGCGCGCCAGCGCGAGCTGATGGATCGCGTGTCGTTCGCGCTGGAGGGGCCGTCGAACGCGGCGGACATCGTGCGCAACTTCAATGCGGGGCGCTACAACATCATCTCGTCGACGGGCGGCGACCACGTGCCGAATCTCCAGGGGCTCTGGGCCGGGACGTGGAGCGCGCCGTGGTTCGCGAGCTTCACCGTGAACGGCAACCTGCCGTGCGCGATCTCGTTCTTCTGCCGCGGCCGGACGCCCGAGTTCAACGACTGCCTGCTGAAGTGGATCGAGGCGCGGCTTCCCGAAATGCGCGACGCGGCACGGCGCCACTTCGGCGCGCGCGGATTCCGCGCCGCCGCACAGACGACGGTCGCGGGCGTCGAGACCGACTCCAACGCGCGCTATCCGCACATCTACTGGCACGGCGGCGCGGCGTGGCTCCTCTCGCGCCTCTACGACGGCTACCGCCATACGCTGGACAGGGATTGGCTGAAGAAGATTTATCCGCTCATGAAGGAGGTCGCGCAGTATTACGAGGATGTGCTTGTCGAACTGCCGGACGGCACGCTCGGGTTCAACCCGTCCTATTCGCCGGAGAACAGCCCGCAAGGGAAGAGTCCCACGGCGGTGAACGCGACGATGGACGTCGCCATCGCCAAGCAGTTCCTGGGCGAGGTCGTCCGCGCGGCGGAAACGCTCGGCGTCGACGCGGCGGACCGCGCGAAATGGTCCGCGCTGCGCGCACGCCTCACGCCGTACCAGGTGAGCGAGAACGGCTTCTTCGTCGAGTGGCTCGCGCCCGGCCAGCCCGACAACAACGAGCACCGCCACGCCTCGCACCTCTACGCGCTCTACGACGACGCGCCGGCCGAGATCCTGACGAACGCGGCGCTCGTCGCGGCGATCCAGAAGACAATCGACGCGCGCATGGACTTCAACGAGCACCGTTCGAAGACGATGGCGTTCGGGTACGTCCAGAACGGCCTCGCGGCGTGCAAGATCGGCGACGCGGCGCGCGCGGCGCGGTGCCTGAGGCTCCTGACGGACAAGAACTGGCTGGAGGGCGGCGGCTCGTGCCACGACTGGCAGAACTGCTTCAACACCGACATCTCGGGCGGCTACCCCTACCTCATCTCCGAAATGCTCGTCCACGCCGAGGAGACGGCACGCGGCGTCGCGATCCGCTTCCTGCCCGCGAAGCCGGCGGACTGGACGCGCGGGCGGATCGACGGGCTGCTCCTCAGGGGCCACATCATCCTTGAATCGCTGGCGTGGGAAGGGGACGGCTGGACGGCGCGGCTGAAACTGCCCGACGGCACGCGGCGCGAACTTGCCGGAACGGTGGACGAGCGCACGCCTTTTATGGTAGAATATTGACAGTGGGGGTTCCCTACACACACAAACAAACTAAAAGGAAGGCAACTCATGAAAAAACTGATGATGGCGGCGCTGGCGGCGGCTGCGATGACGGCTTTCGCCGAGGATGAGGAAACAGAAGCACCGATCTTCTGGGGCTTCGGCAACTACGGCCTCTATTCGGGCTACCAGCTCTACGGTTCGCTCGTGAACCCCGAACCGACGCTCCAGGGCTATGCGGAAGGCAACGCCAACCTGTCGTGGGACGGCACCTCGCTCGGCTACTTCGGCCTCGGCGTCTGGTCGAACACGGACCTCACCGACCGCCGCCGCAACGCCTACGGCAAGGCGTTCAATGAATGGGATTTCAACGTCCACTACGGCTACACCTACTGGTTTGACGACGAGGAGAAGTGGGGCCTGACCTACCGCACGTCCGTCGTGTGGTACTACTACCCCCACCGTCGCCACCGCCACATGTGGGGAAAGACGGACACCACGATGGACTGGAACCACTACGTCCAGCTCGACAACCCGTTCGTGATCCCGTTCGCGAACTTCGTGCACGAGTACCACGAGTCGGACGGCAACCTGATCGAGTTCGGTCTCAAGAAGCCCGTCTCCTGCTGCGAGCGCCTGACGCTCACGCCGTCGGCCACGTTCGTCTGGCGCAACTCCAACTACGGCTGGTGCTTCCCGCGCTACGGCCTGAAGGAGAACAACAAGATGAACGGCTCGGGCCTCGCCACGATGAAGCTCATGCTGGAGGGCACCTATCAGCTGACCGACCACTTCGGCCTCTTCGCGAAGGTCGCCTACTGCCACATCGTCGATCACGACCTGCGCGACGCGGCCGAGCAGGCGCACGGCGGCGACTACGGCAAGTACAAGGATTTCGCCTGGGGCGGCGTCGGCGTCACGTTCAACTTCTGATGGACGGACAGTCCGAAAACTGGTACGTGCGCAGCGCGGACGGGAACGTCTACGGTCCCGCCGCGCGCGCGACTTTGGTCGAATGGGCGCGCGAGGGCCGGATCGAACCGTCGGGTTTCGTCTCGTGCGACCGGAAGGAATGGCTGCCCGCGCAGCTCATGGACGAGCTGGAGATGCGCTGGGTGGTCGAAGCGGAGCCGGGGAAGTTCTTCGGCCCGTTCAATCGCGCCGTCGTGGTGCGGCTCGCCGAATCGGGCGCGCTGCCCGAGGGGGCGAAGATCTACCGCCGCCACGACCAGGCGCCGGCCGAGGACCCGCCGCCGGTCGAAAAGATCGTCGAGGTCCCGGTCGAAAAGATCGTTGAGAAGATTGTCGAAAAAGAGGTTCGTGTCGAGGTCCCCGTCGAAAAGATCGTCGTCAAGGAAGTGATCCGGGAAGTGCCGGTCGAAAAGATCGTCGAGAAGATCGTCGAGGTCGAACCGCCGGCGCGCACCGAGATCATCGAGGCCGAGGTCGTGGACGCGGTGGACGCGGCACCCCCGCCGCCGACGTTCGGCGGCATCTTCAAGGGGGCGGACCGCGCGAGGATGGAAGCGCTCGAGGCGGCGGCGCGGCGCGAGCTCGCGGCCGCCAAGGGCCGCGGCGGGCGCGGCGGTTTTGCCGCGCTCGGCGGCATGTTCGGGAGGAGGAAGGCGTAATGGGCGAAGCCAAGTGGTATCTGCGGACGCAGGACGAGACCTTCGGTCCCGAGACGCAGGAAAAGCTCGTCGAATGGGCGCGGATGGGCCGTATCCAGCCGGGCCAGGAGATTTCGGACGACAACGATATCTGGCGGCGCGTCGAGGACGTGCCGTTCCTGGACATGCGCTTTTCAATTGATCTGGGCGACGGCAACCCGCGCGGCCCGTTCAACAAGGCCGCGGCGGATGCGCTGATCGCGTCGGGCCGCCTGCCGCCGACGGCGACGGTGGTGGAGACGCGCGCGCCGTTCGCGCCGGAGCCGCCGCCCCCGCAGCCGCCTGCACCGGCGACGGAAACACCCGCACCGGCACCCGCGCCGGCCGCCGAGGCCCCTGCGGCGCGGATCGTGGAGAAGATCGTCGAGGTGCCGGTCGAGAAGATTGTCGAGAAGGAAGTGCGCGTCGAAGTCCCGGTCGAGAAGATCGTGGAGGTCGAAAAGGTCGTCGAGGTCGAGAAGATCGTCGAGAAGGAAGTGCCGGTCGAGGTCGAGAAGATCATCGAAAAGCGCGTCGAGGTGCCGGTCGAGATCGAGAAGGTCGTCGAGAAGATCGTCGAGAAGGTCGTCGTGGACGATTCGCGCGTGAAGGAGCTCGAAGGGCTCCTCGAGGCCGAGCGGCGGCACACGGCGGATCTGCAGGCGCGGATGGACCAGGCGCTGAAGGCGAGCGCGGAGCGCGAGAGCGCGGCGCAGGCGAAGCTCGTGGAGACGGCCAAGGAGGCGTCCGCGCGCGAAGGCAAGCTGCGCGAGCAGGTCGTGGCGCTGGAGAACGAGCTCAGGCGCATTCCGCAGACCGCGAGCGAGGTCGCCGACATCCAGGCGGCGATGCACGCGCTCATGTCGGGCGAGGCGGAGGAGCTGCGCCAGCTTCTGGAGGTCGAGCGCGCCGAGGCGGACGAGTTCCGCCGCCGCTACCAGGAGCGCGCCGACCGGCTGCAGGAACGCCGCCGCACGCTTCTGAAGAAGGCGGGCGCGAACATCGAGGACATGACGCGGCGCGCGCTCATCGCGCGGCCGGAGGATCCGCGCACGACGCAGCTGCGCCGCGAGCTGGAGGAGCTGCGGCGCACGGGCGAGCGGCGGGCGATGGAGGACGCGCGGCAGATCCGCGAGCTGGCCGAGAAGGTGCGCCTGCGCGAGGCCGAGCAGGCCCGGATGGCGGCGGGTGCCAAGGATGTCGCGCAGCTGCAGGCGGAAATCGTCGAATTGAAGGAGCGGCTGCAGCTGCGCGAGCGCGAGCTCATCACGGAGCGCCAGCAGGCGGAGAACATGCGCCAGCAGCAGGCGACGCGCCAGCAGACGCTGATGACGCGCCTCGCCGCGCTCGAATCGCCGTCCATCGGCACAACGCAGACGCTGGAGACGAACCAGAGCCGCGAGGCGAAGATGGTGAAGCTCCCGGGCTGGATGAGGATCCGCAAATGAGCGCGGTCGGTTGCCTTGTTCTCGCCGTGCTGACGATCTGGGACTACCCGGCGCGCCAGCCGCAGCACGAGCGGCTGAGCCGCGAATTCATCGCCGCCGTCCGCGAGGGCGACACCAAGAAGATGCTGGGCACGTGCCGGGAGGGTGTCGCGCTCCTGCCGGACGACCCGACGTGGCACTACAACCTCGCCTGTTCGCTCGCGTGGATGAAGGACCCCGAGCCCGCGTTCGATGCGCTGGAGGAGGCGATCGACCTCGGGTTCCGCAAGCCGGAGGTGATCGCGGCCGACCGCGACCTCCAGCGCCTCGCGCGGTATCCGCGCTTCAAGGAGCTCGTCGCCTACGCCGAGGAGGTGCAGTCGCGGCCGATCCTGACGGGCCCGCTGGCGACGCTGCCGATGGAAAGCGACTTCGGCCAGTCGGTCGCGCTCGGTTCGCAGAATCTGGGCTGGGACTTCGACCACGGCTGCTTTCAGGCGCAGCTCGTGCTGACGGGCGCGCGCACGGGCGGCAACGCGGGCGACCTCTACATGAACCGCGACGGCCGCCATTCGATGCTCGTCGTCACGAACTGGCCGGGGCTGACGCAGGTGTCGCTCGACGGCGAAGGGCGCGCGCGCCAGCTGGACCTCGACTTCCCCAACATCGCCTTCCCGTACCCCGTCTTCGGCAACGCGAGCCGGGGAATGCGCGGCACGCCCTACTGGCGCTCGCTCCCGCGCGCGCTGATGACGGGCCAGTCGGCCTACCTGAAGACGATGGTGCACTTCTACACGACGAACCAGATCTGGGTCTTCCCGTCGGTGGACGACTACGACCTGACGAGCACGAACGGCTACGGCGACGTGTTCCTGTCGGTCGCGCCGTACTGGCTCTGCTCGCAGGGCGTCAGCTGGTCCGACCAGTACTACCTGCGGGCGGCGCTCGAGGTGAGCCGCTCGCTCCCGCCGGCGACGAAGCAGTCGATCGTCGCGCGCGGGCTCCTCGCGCCGACCGTCCAGACGCTGATCCGCAAGTCGCTCAAGGGCGTGAAGGGCGAGGCCGACTACCTGACGGCCAAGGCGCACCCGACCTGCCTGCCGCCGAACGGGCTCGACCTCGCGCGGCTGAAGAAGATGGCCGCGGCGCTCAAGCCGCTCGAAGCGCCGCCGCTCGCGCGGATCGCCGCCGTGCAGGCTGCGCCCGTCCTCGAGCCGGCGACGGGCCTGCCCGAGATCACGTACGCGACGCCGTTCGCGTGGGCGTGGATCCTGCGTTCGCCCGACACGTACCGGTCGTTCACGATCCAGGCGCAGCCGCTGGGCGCGGTCGAATACGCCTTCGCTGTCGTGCACGACGAAAACGGCGCGGCGAAGCTGGAGACGCTGCGCGGCGATCTCGCGAAGGTATCGATCGACAAGTCGAGGCTGACGACGACCAACCGCGTCGACGTGGCCGTGTTCGCGAAGGCGCCCGGCACCGCCTGGGGCGCGCCGAGCTACGTCTCGTTCGCGATCGTCGATCCGACCGCGCGCTACTCCGATCCCGTCCTGACGCCGCCCGAGGAACCGGTGGCCGAATGAAGTTCGTCCTCGCGCCGCTGGCCGGTTTCACCGATGCGCCGTTCCGCCGCCTCTGCCGCGACGGCGGCGCCGACCTCGCCTGCACCGAGATGGTCTCCGCCGCCGCGATCGCGCACGGCCACGCGGCGACGCGGCAGCTCCTGGAGACGCTGCCGGGCGAAGGGCCGCTCGTCTGCCAGATCTTCGGCGCGAACGAATCCGACATTGCGTGCGCGGCGCGGTTCGTCTCGTCGTGGCCGGTCCCGTGGGCGGCGCTCGACCTGAACGCGGGCTGCCCGATGCAGAAGGTGACGCGCGCGGGCGCGGGCGCGAAGCTCGTCGAGGATCCCGAAAAGATCCACCGCCTTCTCGTGGCGATGGCGGAGAACACGCCCTTGCCGGTCACGCTCAAGACGCGGCTCGGGCCGCACCCGCAGCGGACGAACATCTTCGAGATTCTCGACGCCGCCGAACGCGCGGGCGCGGCGGGAATCACCGTCCACGCGCGCTACACGTCGCAGCTCCACGGCGGCGAGACGCATCTCGACACGCTCGCCGAGGTCGTCCGCCGCGCGAAGATCCCCGTCACGGGCAACGGCAGCGTCAGGGACGCGGCGAGCGCGGCGGCGATGGCGGCGACGGGCGTGCGCGCCGTCATGATCGGGCGCGCGGCGCTCGCGAACCCGTACATCTTCGCCGAGCTGAAGGGCGCGCCGGCGGAACGGACGAAGGACGAGATGTTCCGCGCGCACCTCGGCTACATCCTTTCCTACCGGCCCGAGCTGGCCGTCCTCAAGCTGCGCACGCACCTCTTCCGCTATTTCAGCGGCCGTCCCGGCGCGGCGGCGCTGCGCGCGCGGCTCAACAGCGTGAAGTCGCTCGCCGAGCTCGCGGCGTGGATGGGGCCGAATCCATTGGACGTGCCGACGGCAGATGTGATATAATAACCAAGTTCCAATCTCTAAAAACGGAGCGTTATGACAATTCGTGGACTGTTGGAAAGCTGTGCAATGCGCATTCCGCACCAGCCTGCACTCAGGTGGTGCGAGGACGGCATGTGGCAATTCAAGACCTGGAGCCGGTTTCTCCAGGACGTGCGCGAGACCGCCGAAGGCTACGCCACGCGGTTCGGCCTCAAGCCGCGCGAGGAGAACGTCGCGATCATCCTGCCGAACCATCCGCTGTGGATGGTCAGCTACCTCGCCCAGGCGGGCGCGGGGCTCGCGGTCGTGCCGGTCGACCCGAAGCTGAAGCCGGCGGAGGTCGAGTACATCCTCAACGACGCGGAGGTGACGGTCGTCACGACCGACAAGTCGCACCTGCGGATGTTCATCGAGATCGCGCCGCGCCTGCCGAAGCTCCGCGGCATCGTCATCACCGACGGCGTCATCTTCAACGGCCAGAAGATCGCCCAGGCGGACGTCGTGGGCATCAAGTCGCTCATGATCCGCGATGGCGGCGAGTGGTACGACGCGAACGAGGCCGACGGGATGGACGTCGCCTCCATCATCTACACGTCGGGCACGACGGGCAAGCCGAAGGGCGCGATGCTGACGCACTCGAACTTCCTGCACGACAGCGCGGGCGCGCTCGTCTCGTTCACCGGCAACGGCCGGATCAAGGTCGGCGCGAACGATTCGTTCTTCGTGGTGCTGCCGCTCTTCCACGCGTTCTCGTTCACGACGAACTTCGTCGTGCCGATGGTCATCGGCGCGTCGATCTGCTTCATGCAGTCGCTGCGGACCGTCGTCGCGGACATCAAGACGCTCCGGCCCTCGCTTCTCATGGCGGTGCCGCTCCTCGCGGAGAAGATCTACGAGAAGATCGACGAGAACCTGAAGAAGTCGAAGGCGGCGCGCTTCCTGATGAAGATCGGCCTGCGCGGTCCCATCTACCACAGCGTGAAGCTGCGGCTCGGCGGGCGGCTGCGCTTCATGATCACCGGCGGCGCGCCGTGCCCGCCGCACGTCCTCCAGGGCTTCAACCGGATGCACATCCGCTTCCTCGAGGGCTATGGCCTCACCGAATGCGCGCCGGTCGTCAGCGTCTGCACGCCCGAGCTCGGCGCGGTCGGGACGATCGGGCTGCCGATCAGCGGCATCCAGGTGCGCATCGACCAGCCGAACGAGGCGGGCGTCGGCGAACTTCAGATCAAGGGCCCCATCGTCATGAAGGGCTACTTCCACAACGAGGCGGCGACGAAGGAGGCGTTCAGCGCGGACGGCTGGTTCATGACGGGTGACCTCGCGTCCATCGACGAACGCGGCGTCATCTCGATCCGCGGCCGCAAGAAGGCGCTCATCGTCAACCGCGAGGGCAAGAACATCTATCCCGAGGAAGTCGAGAACTGCATCGCCAAGGAGCCGTCGATCGCCGACATCCTCGTGCTCGGCTACACCGAAGGCGGCGTGCCGGGCGAGAAGGTCGGCGCGATCGCCCACCCCGACGAGGAGTGGTTCAAGGCGCACAACGGCGGCGCGCTGCCCTCCTGGGCGGAGATGGAGAAGGCGACGGTCAAGGCGGTGCATGCGCGCTGCCAGGAGCTCGCCGAGTACAAGCGCGTGCGCAAGGTCGTCGTCTCTCCCGAGGCGCTGGAGCGCACGTCGGTCGGCAAGATCCGCCGCGTGACCTACAAGGGGAAGCTTGACGAATAAGCGCATCCTGGTGTGGCTTGAATGGCCGGAGGAGTGCTTTCGCGTCGACGCGAAGGCGCTTCGCTCTTTGCGGGCCGCCGTCGGCGCGGGCGGCACGGTGCGGCGCGTGACGACCGAGGCGGCGTTTCTGCGCGAACTGCCGCGCGCGACGCACGCGATCGTCTGGGAATTCAGGAAGGACTGGTTCGCGCGTGCGCGGAACCTTCAGGTTCTCGCGACGCCGGCGGCGGGGCGCGAGCTCGTGGCGTGGCGCGACGCGCCCGCGCGCGTGCGCGTCCATTTCGGCACGTTCCACGGCGCGATCATCGCGGAGTCGGTCGCGGCGTTCTGCCTTGCGTGGGCGCGCGGATTCTTCGCGGTGAAGCCGCCCATCTGGCCGCGGTCGCGGTTCGGCCGCGTCTGCTACGAGGTGCAGGGGACGAAGGCGGTCATCGCCGGCTACGGGCGGATCGGCCGGGCCGTCGGCGCGAAGCTCGCGACGCTCGGCGTCGAGGTGCAGGGCTTCACGCGCGCGAACGCGGCGCTTCTGCCGCGCGCGGCGAAGGACGCGGACTGGCTCATCCTCGCGCTGCCGAGCGACACGGGAACGGACAACTTCCTTGACGCGCGGCTGATCGCGCGCCTGCCGCGCCGCTGCGTCGTCGTCAACGTCGGGCGCGGCAACGCGGTGGACGAGACGGCGCTCAAGCGCGCGCTCGAATCGGGACGGCTCGCGGGCGCGTATCTCGACGTGTTCAAGAACGAGCCGACGGCGCTCAACACGGGCGACGCGGCGCGGCACGGCCTGTGGGAAGGGTGCCGGAACCTCGTGGCGATGCCGCACAGCGCGGCATTTTCGCCGCGGTACATCGAACGGTGTTTCAGGGAGCTGACGGATGAAGGGCTCGTTTGAGGTCGGATCGGTCGAAGAGACGTGGGCGCTCGCGCGCGCGTTCGCGGCGGAGCTGAAGCCGGGCGACGTCGTCTGCCTCGAGGGCGACCTCGGCGCGGGCAAGACGACGTTCGTGCAGGGGCTCGCGGCGGCGCTCGGCGTGAAGGGGCGCGTCACGTCGCCGACATTCTGCATCGTGCAGGAGCACCGCGGCGCGGCCTGCTTCCTCGTCCACATGGACCTCTACCGGCTCGCCGGCGAGGACGATGTCCTGGCGATCGGCTGGGAGGACTACCTCACGGAAGGGGCGATCCTGGCCGTGGAGTGGCCGGAGCGGGCGGGGACGCTGATCCCGCCGGACGCGCACCACATCCGATTCCTGCATGCGGGGGACGAAAAGCGAAATTTGGGGGAAGAAAAGCGAAAAGTCGCTATTGACGCGGAGAGCCAAAATAAGATATAATATCTGCTGACTATGGGAAGATTCTTGTTTCGATTGATGTTGCTGACGATCGCCAGCCTGTATCTGTTCGGCTGCGAGACCGTCATTGACGCGATTTCCGGCGACGCGCCGGACGACCGCGACAGTTCGGCGCTGGCGGATGCGGCGGCGACGTACAACGACGGCAAGCCGCGCGTGCGGCCGGGCGTGGGCATCATCGTGCAGGTGAGCTCGGTCGGCCAGCAGCCGGTGACGATGCAGGCGCAGGTGGACCAGAACGGCGAGGTGACGCTGCCGTACCTGCTGGAAAAGCCGGTGGTGTGCGACGGGCTGACGCTGGACGTCCTCAAGGACAAGCTGCTGAAGGAGTACGAGTTCTTCATCAAGAAGCCGCAGCTGACGGTGACGTTCGCGCCGTTCGACGGCAAGACGGGCGTGAGTCCCTGGGGCACGGTGAAGGTGATGGGCGAAGTCGGCGTGCCGGGGCCGGTGAACATGCCGCCGACGATGGACTTGACGGTGACGAAGGTGCTGCAGGAGGCGGGCGGGCTGAGGCCGTTCGCGAACAAGGCCAAGATCCGCGTCACCCGCTGCGAGAAGGACGGCTCGAAGACGATCACCATCGTGGACCTGGAGGAGATCGGCAAGGAAGGGCGTGTCGAGAAGGACATCGCGCTGAGGGCCGGCGACGTCGTGTGGGTGCCCGAGCGGTGGTATTGATTTCAGTTTCATCAATAGCAATAAGGAAAACAACATGAAGAAAATCCTGATGATCGGTCTTGCCGCACTCGCCACCTTGGCGGGCGCGCAGGAGATGTCGCTGGCCGATGCCAGCGGGAAGATTGGCGAAGCGGTGAGCGATCCGGCCGTCCTGACGGCGACGGTGCGCCAGCTGTCGGCGGCCGATCAGGTGGCGTTCCTCGCGAAGGTGAACGAGGCGATCGCGAACATGCCCGGTTCGTCGGCGGAAAAGGCGGCGGCGTTCCTCAACGCCAACAAGGCGGCGCTCAAGGGCGCGAAGGCGGGCAACCTCGCCCAGCTCCTCGCGGAAGTCTTCGCGACGGTGCCGCCGGAGGCGCTGACCGTTCTCAACGAGAGCTTCGCGAGCGACCTCTTCAACCGCGCGTCCAATCCCGACATGTCCGATGCGGCTTTCGTGGCGCTCGTGCAGAACACGATGAAGGCGATCGCCGCGCGCAATGCGTCGAGCGACAATGCGGCGGTGCGCGATACGTTCGCGGCGCTGATGTTCCTGCGCGCGTCGAACGGCTCGCCCGCCGACCTCGCCGACACGCTCGTCGGCGACCTGCCGCCGGCCTCGCAGGAGGTGGCGAAGCGCGAGTGGATTCCGGCGGCGATGGGCGTCGGTCAGGATCAGAGCTACGAGCCGCTGCTGGGCGCGGCGGATGCGGACGAGGCGGTGGCTCCCGAGCTGGTGTTGCGCGTCGCGGGGCCGCAGACGTTCGATGCGCTGCTGAGCGACCTGGCAACGAAGAACAGCACGCCTGTCTACGATGCGTCGCGCGTGGCGGCCGAGATCGATGCGCGCGTGGGCGTCATCAACCTCGGTACGGCCGATATCCTGCCGCGCACGACGGATCCGACCGTTCCGTGGTACCCCGGCGAGTCGCGCGGCTACGACTGGCAGCGTCTGAATTAAGCCCCCCTCTGAAGGATTGGAGATTAGACAATGAAAACGAAACTGATTGCTTCCGCCGCGTTCGCGCTGGCGACGTGCGCGTCCCTGGCCGATGTCATGGACCGTCCGCAGGGCATCAAGATCGGTCAGCGCATGACGCTCCGGCCCTATGTGTCGCTGTCGTACACGTACGACTCGAACGTCGACTCGACGAAGCATTCAACGGCCGGTTCGCAGTGGTGCGTCAATCCCGGCGTCTCGCTGGAGTATCTGGCCGACAACTGGAAGGTCGTCGGCTCCGTCTACTACCAGTACCACGCCTACAACCGCTACGTCAACCAGCTCAACTCCTCGAGCTACGGCGAGACGCTTCAGTTCGACTGGACGAATTCGAAGGCCGACGAGGCCGGCTGGCGGGCGATGTTCTCCGAGACGTTCCAGCAGGTGGCGCAGAATGACGACATGTCCAACCATGGCGGCCGCGGCGTCGGGCGCGACCGCAAGGAGTTCACCGCGAACGGCGTGGTCGAACGCCGCCTGAACGAGTACTGGCATGCGGGCGCGCTCGCGAGCTACTACTACCTCGACTACGACAACAACGTCAACAAGTACGCGCAGCTCTACGGCTGGAAGCGCGCGATCGCGGGCGCCGAGGCGGGCTATGCGCCGACGAAGTGGACCGACTTCATCGTCCAGGCCAACTACCAGTGGTACGATCAGGACAACAGCGAGCACAAGCCGAACCCCGGCCTGCGCAACATCGACAGCGACTCGCGCGGCGTCTCGCTCATGGGCGGTATCGCGTCGCACGCGACCGAGAAGATCACCTACCGCGCGCTGGGCGGCTGGAGCCGCTTCAAGTACGGCGGCGGCGCGGACACCATGAACGGCTTCACGTACCAGATCTCCTCGCAGTGGAAGGTCAACAGCACGCTCAGCCTCATGCTCCTCGGCTCGAGCTACTACCAGCCGTCCGAGCGCTACTACGGCACGGCCAACAAGGTCTACACGGCCAGCGTGGGCGCGGCCAAGAGCTGGGTGCGCGGCAAGGTCAACACCGGCGTGGACATCTGCTACCGCCGCGAATCGACCGAGTATACGCAGATTTCGGATGCCGACTACGACGAGGACATCTGGACCGGGCGTCTCCGCGTCGATTACAGGATCAACCGCTTCGTCAGCATCTTCGGCTCCATCGAATACCAGAACGAGAAGACGCGCGGCAGCACGATCCGCGGCCGCCTGTACGACTACGACCGTTTCCGCGGCACGATCGGTCTGCGTCTGACGTACTAACGTGCAGAAGTTCATCTCGAAGTATGCCCTGGCGGCGCACCTTGCCCTGTTGGCGGTCGCGCCGCTCTTCCTATCTCCCCTTGTCGGGGAGGGGGCCGTGGCGACCGTGCTCCTGTGGCTGACGCCGCTCGTGGCGACGTGGGTTCTGCTGGAGCCGTCGCGCCGGGCCGACGAGATGCTGCACGATGCGCGCGCGCGCGTCGCGTCGGCGATCGCGGTCGATCCGCTGTTCTGGTTCCTGCTCCTGGCCGTCGCGTTCGCCGGCATCCGCGCGCTGAACGACGGCGTCAAGATGGCGTACGACGCCGAGACCTTCAAGTGGTTCCTGCGCGAACCGGCGATCGCCTTTCTGCCGGGCGCGGTGCCGGGCGCCGGGCGCTTGCCGTTTGCGGCGACGCTGGCGCTGGCGGTCGTCATTCTCGGCTGCCGGCATGCGCTCGGCAAGTCCGCCCGCGTGGCGTTCGTCTTCTCCTGCACGGTTTTTGCCGGCGTGGCGGCGCTCGTGGCGATTTCGCTGTGCGCGCTCGGTCATCCGGGGTGCCGTGCGGCGGTGGCGATGACCGTCACGCCGCAGAACGCGTCGTTCGCGGGTACGGCGTTCGGGCTTCACTTCCTCGGCGGCCTCGTGGGGCTCGTCGGCGCCTACGAAAACAAGTGGGGCAGCCGCATCTTCTTCTATTCGCTGGCGCTCGGTGCGGTGGCGGCCGGCCTCTACTTCTTCGCGCCGCTGCCGGTCATCCTCTTCTATCTGGCCGCCGCGCTCGTGCTGCTGGCCGCCTCGCTCGCCTACATCGCGTTCGCCAAGGGGCGCAATCTGGCGTTCAAGTGCGTCGCGTCGCTGGTGCTCGCCGCGCTCGTGCCGGCGCTCTGCGCGTTCGGTCTCGCTCCGGCGGACCTGAACGCGGACCGGCTGGCGCCGCTGGGCGACGGCTGGACGTTCTTCCCCGACGGCTTCCTGGCGACGCGCGACATTCTCTCGTCAATCGCCGCGCAGGCCTTCCGCGACCATCCGTGGATCGGCACCGGTCTCGGCTCGTTCCCGCTGGACGTCAAGTTCGGTGCGACGGCGGCCGACTGGCGCGTGCTGGTGCCGGGCCAGTCTACCGCGTTGAGCGGCTGGTGGCAGCTGGCGGCCGAGCGCGGCATCGTCGGCGCGCTCTTCTTCGCCGGGGTGCTGGGCTTCCTGGGCACGACCTTCTTCCGGCGTCTCGTCACCTGCTTCGGTCGGCGCTTCTTCCTCCCCCTCGTGGTGCTGGGGCCGATTGCGCTCCTCGCGGCGGCGGCGGAAGCGTTCTTCGACGTCTCGTTCCTGCGCGCGGACGCGCTTCTGGCGCTCGCCGCGTTCGCCGCCGTCGCCGGCCGCGCGCTGCCGGCCGTCCCGCGGCCGCCCGCCGCGCCGTCGGCGGACGCGAAAAAC
>Ga0256405_10004317_pt1 | contig 26945 bp, 18 predicted proteins | sample RumenRJG_02DNA_FD_189096 | JGI IMG/M metagenome (GOLD analysis project Ga0256405, IMG submission 189096) | Bovine rumen microbial communities from Lethbridge, Alberta, Canada - RJG_02 | ecosystem: Host-associated > Mammals > Digestive system > Stomach > Rumen | place: Canada: Alberta... | reverse complement strand
ATATGGCAACAACACCATTTGAACTACGTCACAAAGTTGTAAAGTGGTTCAGGTAAAAATTAATGTAAATTAATCAGTTAGTTACAACGCTGATTTTGCTCTTTAAAAATGTGATTCAGAGATCAAACTTTAGGTTAAAGTATTAATATTCTATGTTTCGTAGCATAATGAAATAACGAAAGAATATTAGTATGACACCAGAAGTAAACTTTGATAAAAATGATGCGCAGTTCTTACAGAGAATTATTGAATTAAACTTCAATGATCCAAGATGTCAGAGTGCCATTAAATATTGTTTCTCAGTAGTAGCAGCCGTAGTCATAATGGCAAGGATTGCAGGTAACAATAACTGCAGAACACAAAGGTTATTCTGGTTAGAGAACTTAGAGTCCTTAAAGTCTATGTTCTATGGCTTAGATGATGAGGTTCCAAGTGAACAGACCATCAGAAGAGTTATATCAGGTGTAAAGGCAGAGGAAACAATCAAGTTTCTGACTGAGTACTTTGCTGTATACCAGAAGAACTCACAAACTCCTGAAGGTAAAGTTCTATTATCCGAAAGGGATGTTATAGCTGCTGATGGACAGAATATCAGAGCTACAAGACAGACCAAGAAAGGTAACGATGCCCGTAAGAGCACCGGTTATGATTTGGTCAGCCTATATTCCACCAAATATGGTTTAACCATATCTCAGAGAGCTGTAGATAAGAAGAACCATGAAGCAGACGCTATCCTTGAAATGATAGAAACTCTAAACCTTAGAAACTGTATTCTTACCTGGGATGCTATCAATACTAGAGCAGTAACCTTAAAGGCTGTAGTAAAAGCATTAGCAGACTTCGTAGTCTGCCTTAAAGCTAACCAAGGTGAACTCTTTGATGTAATTGAAGAAGCATTCAGTTGGTTAGACGTAGATAATTTTCAGGGAGATGTTCTATCCTCATCTAGAACCAGTTCTGACCATGGCAGAATTGAGACTAAAGAGATTTCTATTCTCAAAGCTGAAGATATCTTAAATACAGACCTGAAAAGAAAATGGCCTGATGTTCATTCTGTAATCAGAGTAAGAACCAGCAGAATTTATAAAAGCTCTGGAGTTCAGACTGAAGACAGAGAAGACAGATACTTTATCAGCTCTATTACACCTGATGGCTTAGATGATTCTTTTGCAGCTACTATGCAAGATATCATTCTCTCAAGGTGGCAGATTGAAAGTCGTCACTGGGTTATTGATGTAGTCTTTGGTCAGGATGCACTACCTTTAAGAAATAAAGAGTACATTGAGAACTCAACTGTCTACACCAAGATTGCCTGCAATGTATTAAGCTACATTAGAGACAATGTACCTAAGTACAATGGTAAGCCATGGTCTTTTGAAAGCTTACAGATTTTAGCTAGAAAAGCTCAAACCAACTTCATGTTCCTAAAAGCATTCTTTACTAAAGATATGTCTGAAATAGAGAACGACGAAAGATTCATTGGTATCTTTTACAAAGCGCCTGAACCTACTGGTAATGATGTTCCTGATAACCTTGAAGTTACAGGTCATGAAAACCAGATAGACGACAGTTTCAAGCTTGCTAATCTGGTAAGACGAAGCAGCAAGATTAAAAGCAAAAGAAAACTCCGCTAGAGTTTGATTTCTGAATCACATTGTTAAAGAACGCCTTTGTTGGTAACAACTGAGGCTTTTGTTCGTGGTTTAATAAAATAAGCCACAACACAAGGCAGATAAATCTGCCTAAAACTGGTTAAACACTGGCTACAACATCATTGTGATCGCGATCTATGCGTGTTGTCGCCATAAATAAGAAAAAGGTAATTTAAACTTTAAGTCTATTCTGTTTCAAATAGCGACGTAACACTTTACCTACTGGTGACTTAGGTAAGGTCTCAACAAACTCAATATGCTTTGGAAGCTTGTATCCTGTTAAATACTTCTTGCAATAAGCTAAAACTTCATCACGGGTTAAGGTAGGATCACGTCTAATAATATAAAGTTTGATTGACTCACCTGTAGTCTTTGATGGCACACCAATTACAGCGCACTCTAAAACTTTGTCGAACCTACTTACAACGTTCTCAATTTCAGTTGGGAAGACATTAAAACCTGATACTAGGATCATATCTTTAATTCTGTCGATGATCTTCAGGTAACCACCATCGCACCATTGAGCGATATCACCGGTTCTAAGCCATCCATCATCAAAGACGTTTTCTGTCTCTTTAGAGTTCTCAAAGTAACCTTTCATTACCTGAGGACCTTTAAACTCAAGCTCACCTGGTACTCCTTTATCCCAAATTTCTTCACCAGTTTCGATATTCACGATTCTAGCTAAAGTTGATGGTGTAGGCAGACCAATAGTACCGTTATATTCAGTTTGAGTATATGGCACTACACAGCACAATGGAGAGCATTCAGTTAAGCCATAACCTTCAAGAATTGGAATACCACCTGAAGCTTTTAGGAATCTTTGAGCTACACCTGACTGTACAGCAGTACCTCCACCTACAACTAAACGTAAGCGAGAGAGCTTAACCTTATCAAAGAGGTTGTAGTTTACAAAAGCGTTAAAGAGTGTATTAACACCTGTGATAATTGAGATATCAGGATTTTTCTTTACCTGGGCAATCAGATCATCAAACTTTCTAGGATCAATAATCAAAAGATTGGTGCAACCTATGTAGAAGGCATACATCAGGTTAATAGTCATAGCAAAAACATGGTATAAAGGAAGAGCTGTTAGAATAGCCTCCTCACCTTTGTGCAGTCTAGGACTGTACATACCATCTGCCTGAGCAACGTTTGAGATGATGTTTCCATGACTTAACATGGCACCCTTTGGCTTACCTGTAGTACCGCCTGTGTACTGTAAAAAGGCAATATCATCAAAATCGATATCTACTTTATCAAAAGTTCTATCTTCAGCTTCCTTAAGGCAGGTATTAAACATGATAACTTTATCTTTATCATATTTAGGTACCATGTGAGTAAAGTGGCGCAGATAGAAATTAACGAAGGTGCCTTTTAAAGGAGATAAACAATCACCTACAGAGCAGGAAATGATGTGATCAAGATAAGTCTGATCGTGAATTTTTAATACTTCTGAGGTGATACTTTCAAGACAGATCACGATCCTAGCGCCACTGTCACGTAGTACTCCTAAGATTTCATGAGAAGTATATAAAGGATTGATGTTTACAACCTGCATACCGCATTTTAAAGCTGCAAACACCGAAATTGGATATTGGATGACATTAGGCAGGATTACCGCCATTCTGTCACCCTTTTTAGCTTTTAATACCTTCTGAAGATATGTGGCTAAAGCACAAGTCTTCTCATAGATATCATTATAGGTTACAGAGCAATTTAAACTTATAAAAGCATTTCTCTTACCATACTTCTGACAGCAGTCGTCAAATAAAGCTGGAAGATTATCGTACAATTTTGGATTGATGGTATGTGGCACATCATGTGGATAACTTTCAAACCAAGGGGTACGATTTAACTCCATAACCTATGTCCTTTTTATAATATATTCTAGGTAATTACTTATGAGCAGCTGCAAACTTCTTTAAGAAGTCTACTAATACTTCTGCGCCTTCAATTGGCATTGCATTGTATAAGCTTGCTCTCATACCGCCTAAAACTTTATGACCTTTGATACCAACTAGACCGTTCTTCTTACCTTCAGCTACGAACTCATCATTTAATGACTCATCCTTTAAGTTGAAGACGCAGTTTACGCGTGATCTATCTTTAGCTGCAATTCTTACACGATAGAAATCTGAGCTCTCTAGATAATCATAGACCATTTTTGACTTAGCGATGTTTCTTCTTTCCATTTCTTTAACACCGCCCAAACTTTTTATCCACTTTAAGTTCAAGCAAGCCATATACCATGAGAAAGTGCATGGTGTATTGTACATAGACTCAAACTTGTCTAATACTGACCAGTTCATGATAGATGGGCAATATTTTCTAGCCTTACCTAATAAGTCTTCACGAACGATAGTAACAGTCATGCCAGCAGGAGCTACGTTCTTCTGAACACCGAAGATGATGGCACCAAACTTTGAGACATCAATAGGTCTTGTTAAGATATCTGATGACATATCAGCAATTAAAGGTACATCACCAGTATCAGGTAACTCGAATGACTCAATACCATTTACTGTCTCGTTGATGCACATATAAGCATAAGCAGCACCTTCTGTTACCTTCATCTTTGAGTAGTCAACTTCATACAGACCATCTTTGTTCTCAAAGGTGCACTCATGCAGAATAGCTTTACCAAAGTGCTCATCACACTCTTTAAAAGCACAGCGTGACCAGTGACCGGTTACAAAATAATCAGCATGACCGTTTTCTGGTAATAAGTTTAGAGGGATAGCAGCAAACTGACCACGACCGCCCCCCTGCTCGAATAATACTCTGTAGTTTGAAGGAATATTTAAAAGCTCTCTTAATAAAGCTTCAGCTTCTTTAGCAACCTTCATGAACTCAGCAGAACGATGAGAAAGTTCTACTACACCCATACCAGTACCTTCAAAATCTCTGAATTCCTTTTGAGCCTTTTCCATAACTTCAACAGGAAGCATACAAGGACCTGCATAGTAATTCCAAACTTTACTCATTTTGTTCTCCAACAAAAGTATTAAGGATAATGGTTATTAAATTTTAAACGGAATAAAACTGTAAATGTATTTGTTTAAAATCAACTAAAAAAGACATGGAGTTGTTTCTCCATGCCTTTTATATTATTGATTATCTGAATTGTTATCGCCACTGTCAACAGTATTACTATCACTGCTATTTTCAGGTGCGACCGCATCAGGTTTGTCACTTAACTCTGACTCAGGACTTGGTGTTGAGTTTTGAGCCTCTTGCGCTGCCTTTAACTCTTCACGTTCCTTCTCTCTAGCTTCAGCCATCTTCTTAGAGTTTTCTACAACGTCCTCTGGAATTGACTGGAGAGCCATTACGGTATCACCCTCATACATACGCATTAAGATGTTACCAGCAGCAGTACGTCCAACTAGAGGAGTATCAGACATTGATGATCTGATTAACTGTCCCTGGTTAGTAATTAACATGTAGTCTGAGTTGTCGTCAGCAGGAACAGCACCTACAACCTCACCGTTTCTATCAAGATTCTTGATAACGATGACGCCCATACCGCCTCTGTTACGTAATGAAACATCAGATAGACGTGTTCTCTTACCATAGCCGTTAGCACATGCAATTAAGAACTGCTTATCGATTTCTGATGGAGGAATTACCATTAGAGATACAACTTTACCGTTCTCTCTTAACTTGATACCACGGATACAGCCTGAACCACGTCCTGATGGACGAACACCTGTACCTGAATGTCTGTCAATTGAGCTGTCATCATTATCGTCTGATGATTCTTGAGAATTATCAGAGCTATCAGCTTCATCTGAAGACTCATCATCAGCTACAGCTGAGCCTTTATAGTATTCACAGAAATGCTGAGCATAACCATTTGAGGTGAATAAAAATACATCATCATCACCTGATGATAACTCAACACCGATTAACTCATCACCCTCGTTTAACTTAAGAGCAATTAGAGCATTAGTACCCATTCTGTTAACGAATGAAGCATAAGCGCTCAAAGAGGTCTTCTTAACTAAACCATTCTTGGTTGCCATAAAGAAGTATTGCTCAGAATTAAACTCTGAAATTGGCAATAGGGCTGTAACCACCTCACCGTTTTCTTTATCAATATTAAAGAAGTTCTGTACAGGTAAGCCCTTAGAGGTACGGCTCTCTGAGGTAGGTAAGTCATAAACTACGCTAACAAAGGCACGGCCCTTGTTAGTAAAGAACATCATCTTATCGTGGGTTGAAGCCACAACTACCTTGGTGATGTAATCTTCATCCTTTAACTTGGTTGCAAGCTTGCCTTTACCACCACGATTCTGGCTCTCATAAGTTGAGATATCCTGATACTTAATATAGCCCTGAGCTGAAAGAGTAACAATTACATCACGACGAGCAACTAAGTCACCCTTGTCAATCTTGCCTAAGTCAACAGTAAATGCTGTCTTACGCTCGTTGCCATAGGTTTCCTTAACTTCCTGTAACTCAGTTCTAATTTCCTGCTTCATTCTTTCAGGATTATTTAGGATCTCTAAGTACTCATGAATTGCAGCAACTAATTCGTTGTACTTATCACGGATCTCATCCTGAGCTAAATGAGTTAACTTGGATAATCTTAACTCAAGAATTGCTCTTGCCTGAGGATCTGATAAGTAGTACTTATCCCCCTGAATACCCTTATCAGCAGGAATGCCCTGAGGTAATGAGATATTTGAACCGTCTTCAGCTCTCTGGATTAGAGGTGAAATTACAGAAGCATCCCATGCTTCAGCCATTAACTTAATTCTTGCGTCTTCTGCGTTATCAGCAGCTGTAATAATATCGATTACACGCTGAATGTTTGCCTTAGCAATCATCAAGCCTTCGTTGGTGTGAGCAGTTCTTCTTGCCTGACGTAACAGATAAACTGTTCTTCTAGTTACGATCTCACGACGGAACTTAACGAACTCGGTTAAGATTTCTTTTAAAGACAGCTGCTTTGGATGATTGTGGACTAAAGCTACCATGTTAATTGGGAAGCTTGCCTGTAACATAGTGTTCTGATACAGGTTGTTTAACACAGCCTCTGGATAAGCATCACGCTTTAGGTCAATTGCAATCTTAACAGCACAATCTTTATCAGACTCATCAACAATACTTGAAATACCCTCAATCTTCTTTTCTTTTAAGAGTTTTTCAATCTGTTTTACGATATCAACTTTATGTACTACATAAGGGATCTCGTCAACATAGATGGTCTGCTTGCCTGACTTGTCTGTCTCAACTCTGGTCTTAGCTCTAATGATACAACGGCCTTTACCAGTTGCATAAGCCTGTCTGATACCATCAGTACCTACGATAATACCGCCTGTAGGGAAATCAGGACCAGGAATATAGTGCATCAGTTCATCAAGACCGATTTCAGGGTTATCTAAAACAGCAATAACACCGTCGATAACTTCTGAAAGGTTATGAGTAGGAATGTTAGTTGCCATACCTACAGCAATACCTGATGAGCCGTTTACCAATAGATTAGGGAATTTGGTTGGTAAAACTTCAGGGATCTGCTCATTACCGTCGTAGTTAGGATAGCTGTCAACAGTTTCTTTGTCGATATCAGCTAACATCTGCTCGGCAATCTTAGTCATCTTAACTTCGGTATAACGCATTGCAGCTGCGCCATCACCATCGATATCACCAAAGTTACCCTGACCGAAGATTAAAGGTTCACGCATTGAGAACCATTGAGCCATACGAACGATAGTTTCGTATACAGCAGTATCTCCATGTGGATGGAATCTACCAATAACGTCACCTACGATACGAGCTGACTTTTTAGTCTGACCTGAGCTCCATACCTTAAGATCATACATATCAAAAAGCACACGTCTGTGAACTGGTTTTAAACCATCACGAACGTCAGGAAGAGCACGGTCTACGATAACAGACATCGCATAGTCAATGAATGACTGCTTTAACTCGTCTTCTAGTTTTACTGTTGGTACTGATGAATTAACGCTTTGTGCTGTAGTTAATTCATTTTCAGAAGACTGTGATGCGTTCTGTTCTGAATTTGGATTATCGGTATTATCTGACATTAGTTCTACCTTGTAATTTTCATTAGTCTAATAGGCATAAATATTATCATTTTTGTATTAAAAAATCAATGAAATAAATGGGTTAAACATAGCATTAGAACTTGAAAAAACAGCCATTTTTGTCCATAATTTAGGCAAAATTTTTTAAGTAGGAAAACATAAAATATGTGGTTTAAAAATCTTCGTTTCTACACTGTTGATTTATCAGAATTAAACGGTGTTTTAAAAGACGATGCACTAGTTGAAGAAGCACTAGAAAAAGCTAGTTTCAAGCCATGTGCAGCTCAAGAGCTGGCATCTATTGGCTTTGCTCCTATTTTCTCACATGAAGGTTTGTATCACTTCTCTTCAGGTGAAAATCACTTTTTTAAACTGATTGAAGAAACCAAGCTATTACCTTCATCTGTTGTAAAGACAGAATTAAACGAAATTACCGCTCAAAAAGAGATTGAGCTAAAAAGACAATTACGTAAAAACGAAAAAGAAGCTTTAAAAGCAGCTGTTGCTGGCAAGCTTTTAGCTCAAGCTTTTGCAACTCGTCGTGAGCTTTTAATCTGGATCAACACCGATAAAAGCCTAGTAGGTATTGCAGCAACCTCAAGCAAGAGAGCAGAAAAAGCTCTTGCTATGTTACGTGAAGCTTTCTCTACATTCCCAGCTAAACTTTTAGCACCACATGCTATGGTAGATGAGAAGATGACCTCATGGCTAAAAGATGCAACTACTCTACCTAAGCGCTTTGCTTTTGGCTCAGAGACAACATTAAAGAGTACCGATGAAGATGGTGGCGTAATCAGAGCTTCAAAAGAAGATCTGACCTCTGAGGAAATTGCAGTACATTTAGAGGCTGGCAAGGTAGCAACTGAAATTGGTCTGTCTTTTGATGAGTCTTTAGAACTTACCTTAACCTCAGATTTAGCTTTAAAGAAATTAAAGCCTACTGATATTTACCTTGAAAAGAACCTTCCTGAAAAATCAGATGATGAAACTGCTGATGCTCAGGCTCTACTTGTTTTACAAGGTGAACTTTTAAGCGAACTGTGTGATTACCTAATGGAGATTTTTAACTGTGAGCGTAACTAAAAAGCCTGAACTCTTAGCTCCTGCTGGAAGCTTAAAACACTTACATATGGCTTTAGCCTATGGTGCTGATGCTGTATATGCCGGCGTTCCTAAGTGGTCTTTACGTGTACGTGGTAACGGTTTTATCCGTGAGGACTTCATTAAGGGTATCGAAGAAGCTCATGCTATGGGTAAGAAGGTACATGCCGTACTGAACATCATTCCTCATGTAAGACGTGTAGCTGCCTTTGAAAAAGTCGTTGATGAAATGGCTCAGCTAAAACCTGATGCTTTCATCATGGCAGATCCTGGTTTAATCGACATCGTACGTAACCGTTACCCTGATATTCCAATTCATTTATCAGTACAGGCTAATACTGTAAACGCAGGCTCTGTAAAGTTCTGGCAGAAAGTAGGTCTTACAAGATGTATTTTAGCTCGTGAGCTTTCATTAACTGAAATTGACATGATCAAGCAGGAATGTCCTGATATGGAAATTGAGGTTTTCGCACACGGCGCTTTATGTATTGCTGTATCTGGTCGTTGCTTAATTTCAGGTCTTTTATCTCACCGTGATGCCAATATCGGTGCCTGCAACAATTCATGCCGTTACGGTTTTAATATCCGTAATGTACATGCAGCTACAGCTGATGATGTAACTACATTTGAAGCTGATGACGGCACTACACTGTCAGCTCAGATTGAAGAGTCTATGCATCATCCAGGTGAATGGATGACCATGGAAGAAGATCTGAACGGTTCATACTTAATGAACTCTAAAGATCTGTGCACTCTGCCAGTTTTAAAGAAACTTATCGAGATTGGCGTTGACTCATTGAAGATTGAAGGTCGTTCAAGATCTCCATTCTATTCAGCTGCTATCTCTCGCGCTTACAGATTAGCAATTGATGCTATCTGTGAAGGTAAAGAGATCCCTGATGAGAGCTACAACATCGTAAACTCAATTCCATCTCGTGGTTACACTACAGCTCTGTTAGAGCCACATCGACCTGATAAGACTCAGGATTATGAGACTAACTCACCAAATCCAGGTAAGTTACAGATCTGCGGTGAGATCACCTCTCAAGATCCAGACGGCACTTTAAATATCGATGTAAAGAACCGCTTTGAGAAGGACTCTCACATTGCCTTATTTACTCCTAATGGATTAGTAGATCTTGATGGTTCTACACTTACAAACGCAAAAGATGGTAAGCCTCTAGATGTAGCACCAGGTACAGGTTGGTCAGTTAAATTAAAGCATAACGGAAAGGTTGATTTATCAACTGCTGTAATGCTGAGAATTGACGATAAGTAATCTGAAATGATTTTTTAAAGCCTCCACAATGCGGAGGCTTTTTTATTAGATCTTAGAGTAGTCTTTACGAGAACTGCGTTTAGTCTCATACATAAGTCTGTCGGTTGCTTCAATGAAGTCTTTAGCTGTCTTAAAGCGCTTATCAAAACGAACGTAACCGGTTGATACTGACAACTCATATGGAGATAGAGATAAAACCTTTAATCTTGCTAAAGTTTTGTCAATATAGCGACATACACCTGCAGCTCTTTCTTCATTAGCATTCTTCTTAATCAGGATAAACTCATCACCACCATAACGGCACAAGAAGCAGTTAAAGGTCTCAGCTACACCTTTTAACAGTCTTGATAACTGCATTAAGACAACGTCACCTTCATTGTGACCATAGTTATCATTGATGGATTTGAACTTATTAACATCAATGAACATCATATAGGTAGTCTTTCTTTCAGCCTCTGATAATGACACTAGGTTTAAAAGATAGCTCTTTAACTCGTTACGGTTGTTTAAAGTGGTCAAATCATCAATTGAAATACGCATATGCTGATGCAAGGTCATCAGGAAGAAGAAACATACGGCATAGCATGGAGATACTAATAAAACTTCATCTACTAATAAGTTAACTGGAGCTAGTATGAATGGAAGCGTACAGGTTAAATAGAAGAGAATGTAATCAACCTTTGAGATTGAAAACTCAATCATTCTATCCTGACGTGAAGCAACCACATACATAAAGTTAATTAAAGCTAAGATTGAGTAAAATCCTACAGTTCCAACAAGAGCTGAGTAGTACTTACCATGAACATAAGCACCATGATAAGTTAAGAACTGGACATAACCATTAGCAGGAGATGTAACTACAAAATAGGTTAAAATTACAAAAGGAATTGAGAAGACACACAGCTTAATGCCCTTGGTTCTTGATTTTTCAGCCTTTAATAAATAGCTTTTTACAAAGAAAACGTATGGCACAAAGAGATTAAAGAAAGAAACAATACAACTAAAGAGCACTACCTGAGTTACATCTTTAGTACATACTTCATTCTTGGCAAAAAGAGCATAGCAACTGATACTGGTATAGGTCTTAAGGCAGATATCAGCTAAGCACTGTAAAGTAACCAATGCTAATACCATGATATAACCGAATCTTGATCTGTCACCACTTTTCCAGATATTGGAAATTACACAGATAAAAACAACAATGCAGACGATATCAATTTCGACTGAATAAAATAGTGTGGATGTCATTACTAATTATTCCTCTGTGCATTGTTAATCTTTTTGATACGCTTTTGCTCATACATGCGTCTATCAGCAATCTTGATAATGTCATTCATAGATGCATTAGGAATATCAAGAGAAGTAGTACCTAATGAGAATTTAACCTTAAACTCTGTAAAGTTAGCTGATGCCTTTTCATCTAATAACTTTGACAGTGACTCGACCATCTTGTCATATTCGTTCTTAGTGTTATGACCTGAGATAATTGCAAACTCATCACCGCCTAAACGAGCAATGAAAGAACGAGTCTGCTCACCTACTTCACGCATAGCTTCAGCAACAGTTCTTAAGGCAAGATCACCTACCACGTGACCGTAATTATCATTGATCTTTTTAAACTCATCAACGTCAATGTAGGTTAAGTACATATTTGATCTATTTACTGAAGAAGAGGTCATCACAGTAGATAAGTACTTCTTAAAGCGGTTTCTGTTATTAAGACCGGTTAGAGCATCAATAAACACTCTGTCTTCATGAACGTTAATGAAGGTAATAATACAGAAAACTGTTTCTGTTACATAGAAAATATTACTCATGTAGTAGCTTGTAAAGGTCTGAATACCACCGCAGATAATGGTTGGGATGGTAAGGTACATGGCATATTTTTTAAGTTCACTGTTAGATGAGAGTAAACTTGTAGTCAAACATAAAGCCAATGATGCTGTGGTATATAAAGCTACAAAAATATCCATGACATAGGTATAACTACCCTTTACAGGATCACCAAACAGATTTAATTTAAACAGCAATGGTACAAATGGGGAGATACAAGCCATGATACCTACAATTACCAGTGGAGCTTTCTTTAAATAAACCACAGCTCCCTGTTTTAAGTAATGGCCATAACCTAATTTTTCAAAGACAAAGTGCAACCACCAGTATGGCATGAAGATCCAGAGTACTGTTTCAATAACATATAAAACCTGATGAACCTCTGAATAATTGGTATAAGATACAATCGCCTCTATATAATGCATAGAGCAACAAACGATGAGGGCATAGCAGGTATAGACAAATGGCTGATTAAATCTGTCATGCTCTCTAGAAAATGAGCGCACCACGATTACCATCAGTAAGATCAGCAGTATATTGATTTCAAACTTTAATATGTACCACATAAAGGCTTTTCACTATTTTAATTTCTTAAAGGCGTTAGAAACAGAACCTGCTTGATCCTTAAACAAATGGGAATCACCCTCTTCTTTCTTTTTATCAAGCACTTTATATTTCTTTTTATCAGTCTTCTTTTTATCAAAGCTGGACATCAGCCCCTGCTCAAGATTCTGACTTTGTTTCTTTTTTAAACCGCCGTTTTTTCTTTCAGCTAAAATTTCTTCACCATGAACTCTTGCATTCTCAAGATTTACCGATCGCTTTAATTCTTTTAATTCAGGATCTTCTGGTGCTTTATAGTTTCTGTATTGAATAGCTTCTTGAGTTTTGCTTCTGATCACAGACTCAAGTAACTTATCCTTTGGAGTTTTGTTAGCTTCTTTTTGCTGCAAAGTATCGTTATTCTGCTCTACTATCTCTAACAGAGAAGAATCCAAATCGTTATCATGCTGGTATGCATTTTCTGCACAATACGCCTTTTCTGAACCAAACAATACATAACATACCGTTACTGTAAACAAAAAAGACACAACAGAAAGCACACTTACAAGGTTCTTTTTTCTTTGCATACAAAACCTCACAGTTGCATTAATTATAAGCTTGTTACAATGCACAAATCAGTGAGCCTTCTTGCAAAAAGGATTAAAAATGTTTGCATAATACCCTATACAAAGCGCTTATTTTTCAAATTCTTTGAATTTTAACGTTTTCATATTGTTAAAACGTGCGCCTGTTCATGTGCACACAGAAAAGCTAAAAACATGGTCATAAACTCTGCAATTACCATTTTCAAAGTTAATTACTCTTAATAATCCTTGCAGTTGCATGAATTTATCTTAATTAACGAAAAAAGATATTTAAAAAAATTGATATCAAAGGTAAAATCTTCACAATTACTACATATTAAGGATAATCAGAAATGAGTAATCTAATCATTCCAAAGGACTACACTCCGCTCTTAGACAAAATTCAAACAGAAAAAGGAATTAAGTTAATCAAAGATTTCTTCCAGCAGAATCTTGCTACAGAGCTTCGTTTACGTCGTGTTACCGCACCTTTATTCGTATTAAAAGGTTTAGGTATCAATGATGATTTAAATGGTATCGAAAGAGCTGTTACCTTCCCAATTAAAGATTTAAACGATCAGAAAGCTGAAGTTGTACACTCTTTAGCTAAGTGGAAGAGACTGACCTTAGGTGAATTAAAGATTCAGCCTGGCTACGGTATCTATACTGATATGAACGCTATTCGTGCTGATGAGGAATTAGATAATCTTCACTCACTGTATGTTGATCAGTGGGACTGGGAAGAGGTTATCACTAAAGAAGATAGAAACTTAGCTTTCTTAAAGCAGATTGTAAGACGCATTTATTCAGCAATTTTAAGAACTGAATACTTAGCATGTGAAAGCTATGAGAATATCAAGCCTTTCTTACCTCAGGAGATTACTTTTGTTCATGCTGAAGATCTGTTACAGATGTACCCTGACAAGACTCCAAAAGAGCGTGAGGATTTAATCTGTAAGAAATACGGCGCTGTATTCTTAATGGGTATTGGCGGTCAGTTATCAAATGGTGAGAAGCACGATGGTAGAGCTCCAGACTATGATGATTGGTCAACTAAGAATGAAGATGGCAAGTATGGTTTAAACGGTGATATCTTAATTTGGTACCCTATTTTAAACCGTTCATTTGAGTTATCTTCAATGGGTATCCGTGTTGATATCGAGGCTTTAAACCGTCAGTTACGTTTAGAGAACAAAGAAGAGCGCAAAGAGCTGTATTTCCATAAGAAGTTATTAAATGGCGAGTTACCATTAACCATCGGTGGTGGTATCGGTCAGAGCAGACTATGTATGGTTCTTCTGCACAAGGCTCACATTGGCGAAATCCAGGCAAGTATCTGGCCTGAGAAGATGAGAGAAGAGTGTGCAAAGCACAATATGCCTCTAATCTAATCTTTAGATAACAAACTTAGATAACAAACAATATAAAGGCAGAGCTTTTGGAGTTCTGCCTTTTTCGTAAGTAGAATTTAAAAATCAAGTTTTACCAAGATTTGAAAAACAAACAAAAACTACTCTTTGTTTACCTTTTCTATCTTGCCTATAGATTGTTTCTTAACAATCACTGTCTCTGAGTTACCATCTAAAAGATTCTTTTTAAGCTCTTCTTTCTGTTCATACTTCATAGCATCTTTATGAGAGATCTTAGAGTCAGAATCTAACATCATGTTACTGTTAACCCACTTCTGGAAGGTCTTAGTACGCTCATCAGCTTCCCTAGGACCATTATTAACGGTCTGAGATGCTGTTTTTTGTTCTTTATTGTTCTCTAAATCTGGAGCTTTTTCTTCAGGAGTTGGCTCATCACTAACTAATGAATCTGCATCTGCCTGCTTTCTTAAGGCGTTATAGTAATCAGCCTTATCGTTTTCAGCTTGATTTTTCTGCTTATCAAAAGCTCTTCTCTGGAAAGAATGAGCCTGATCTTGTTTTAAAGATTCACGCAGGCGAGCTCTCTTTAAATCTAATTCCTGTTTTTTAATTGCCTGCTCTGTCTGTGCATTTACGTCGTCAATGCTTTCTGCATTAGCGATAAATAAAGATGAAAAGAATGAGATTAGAGTCGCAACTGTAATCTTAAAAAAATGCTTCATAATATCCACTGCTTGGAAATTAAAATCTTAACGTTACGTTTTTATTTCCTACTAATTCAGTATAGTTCTAAAAAGTTCAAATTACTATCAAAATAAGAATAAATTTTATTTTGTATTTTGATGCTCTAATGAAGAGCAACAATCACTTTCATCTGAGAATTGTAAGAATTGGAATCGTCTTAATTTTGATTATTTTATTATACAAATTAAGTAGTAGCATGAGAGATACTTAAATTGATAAATGAGATCTTGAAAGGACTATTTCTCATCATCATTTAAAAGAGCGTTCTGTTTCATCCAGTCAGACAGCCCTTTAGCTTTAACTTTGCCTGTCTTATTTTTAAAAGCAGAACCATCAGATGAGCTACCTGTTGTGGAGCTTGCAGAGCTAATCCCCTGTTTTTCTAAGATCTTTTCACCTCTTTTTCTTGAGGTGTCTTCCTGAAAACTCTGCTGTGTTTTAGGATCAACTTTATCGTAAAGTTTTTCCTGACTTATATACTGTGAGCTACTGACTCTAAGTCTCATCTGATCATAGGTCTTTGAATGCTCTAACTGTTGACGCAGATAGTATCTTTTTTCATTATTCTCTTGAGTACTGTACTCAGTGACAGAGCTAGGATATGAGTACTGTCTAGGATAGAGGAAAAAATCAGAAATAATGACAACCACCATCAGACCTAAGCCCAGTCTGATTGCCACTTTTCTTCTTTTAAATAGGCCTGAATCCAATTTACTTTCCTCTTAAAACCTATTACTTCATTAAAACTAATGCTCAAAAACAATCAAGTTTTAATTCTACTCAAAATCAGAAACATCTCCAGAGCCGTAACGAGCAATCTCAGGGACTCCATCATTGAAGACAATCACTGAAGTTGGGCTTGGAGACAACACGCCACCATCAACGATGACATCAACTACAGAACCAATTTCGTCATTGATGGTTACAGGATCTGACTCTGCATCTTCATGATCCGGAAGAATCAAAGAGCAACTCATTAAAGGCTCGTTTAACTCACTAATAATCGCATCAACAATTGCATTAGCTGGCACTCTAATACCGATAGTCTTTCTCTTTTCGTTCATCAGACGACGAGGCACTTCCTTAGTAGCTGGAAGAATAAAGGTATAAGCACCAGGAGTGTGATTCTTTAGTAATCTAAATACACTATTTTCAACTTTTGCATAAGTTGATAATTCAGAAAGATCACGACATAACAGAGTAAAGTTATGGTGTTTATCAACCTGTCTGATTCTGGCAATTCTTTCCATTGCCTGCTTTTGCTCTAGCTTACAGCAGAGTGCATAAGCTGAATCTGTTGGGATAACCACAACTCCACCATTATTTAGACATTCACAGATCTGCTTAATAAAACGTGGCTGTGGATTGTCTGGGTGAACACTGATAAATTGTGCTGACATTTAAAATACTCTTTATGATATCGACAGTTATCAAAAGATCTTTATCTTTAAAGCATTGTGATCTTCAAAACTATCTTTTAGATTTATCTTTTTAGATACTTACTAATCTTTGCTTGTTTTTGTAATAAGCTTAATAAAACACTTTTCACATAAACAAATTGACACCATTTTATAGCAAATTTGCCATAACACGGTGTCAATTCTTATAAAAATGAGAATTATTACTGTTGATTTTCAGTTGTAGGAACAGAGTTATCTAAAGTTTCTTTCTTCTCTTCAGTAGCTACTTTCTTTATTTCATCATCATTAGCAGCTTTTTCTACAGCTGTTTCTTCTGTTTTAGTTAAAACAGGTGCCTGAGCTGTTGTGCTTTTAACTGGTGCTGATGCTACCTGTTTTGGAACATCAATAACGTTCTCTTCCTCTTGTACTGTCTCTTCTTTGTACTCAATATCAAGTGCACCGAAGATCTCTGATAGAGGAATTCTCTCTAAAGGTAAACGTGCTTTTCTGCCAAAGACACCAGCTGCTAACATATTATATAAAGTAGCTTCTGTTGAAGTTAATGCCATTGAGGTATTGAGCTCTTCAATTTCAATATCATCAAATGACCATAAATCAGAATTAGCCTCAAAGAATTCTCTGCTTAAAGTTACGCTCTTGGTATTTGGCAAGTGAACGCGCAGATTGTTCAATACAGCAAAGGCTTTCATTTCAATATTTGAAACATAAGCGCATTGAGCATGTGCAATCCATGGAATAGTACATACTCTTGAGGTCTGGAATGGTAAAACAAGACATACCATACCAGGTACATCAGGTACTGATAAAGCTGTTGCTAAATCATCAAAGAATAAGACTTTGCGTGGCTTGATATCAAGCTTTGCCAAATCTTCAACGGTAATGCCAATATCGCGTAGACCACCTACTCTGCTACGTAAAAGTTTGTCTAATAAAACTAAACGAACAGTAGGAGCTGGAGGTACTAAACCTAGCTGTAATAAATCTCTTCTTAATGGATTTAAGTCTAGGTACTTGCGCATAAATGCAAGCACTACGAATCTGTACTTTTCAAACCATAAAGTATCAACACCACGTACAGGGATCTGACGGATCATAGATGAAGAATCTTTATGAGCACATAACCACTTGCATACAAGTAAGAATCGCTCAAAATCCTGATCTTCTAGAGTGGTTAAAGCATGAATATTTTCTACAGCAGAATCTAATAGTTCAGGTAAATTTTTCTTTACAGTCTGAAGGCGGTTTTGAGCTGAGTGGAATTCCACAAGATGACCTGCCCAAGCAGCAAGTTCATCAACTTTCTCAAAAACCAAATGAATAGGTACTTCGATTTTTCCTAGGTCAGGATAAGTCTTATCTAAGAACTCAACTTTTCCTGCATTAAGCTCTTTGTGCCAATCGTTACAGAAACGAACAAACTCATCTTTATTTGTCAGTACGTCCTCATCACGAGTAGGAGCGCCCAAATAAATTCTTACAGCTTCAAAATTCTTTTTAGACTTGACTGAATCACTTAGCCAGCCTATTACTCTTTCGTTATATAGTGCATTAATTTCTGCACGAATGCTGTTGCGTGTTTTCACTGCTGTAGCTCCTCAAAACAAGGTCACATCGTTATTATTATTTATATAATGCAGAATAATCTTAAATCTGCTCATCTGCATAGTATAGCATAATGAAAACGATCAAAGATTTGATTTAGCGTCAGATCTCACAAAAGCGGTCACAAATTGAGCAGAGTTCTTAGGTGTTTTTTCGTAGTTGTTCAGATTACTTTACAGTAAAAGTATGAGAGATCGGAGTTTAGAACCAATATTGAAGATCTTTAAAAGGCTATGAGTTATTTGCCTCTTCTGCTGACTGTTTTTTCTGCTCTTTTTTAGCCTTTCGGCGCTCTTTAAAGAATTTAGATAACAGCATGGAGCATTCATCTCTTAAGATGCCTCCTTCAACTTTGATCTCATGATTGTGCTTTGGATTTGAGATTAAATTAAAGGCTGATCCACAAGCTCCAGTTTTTAAGTCATACGCTCCAAAATAGAGATTTTTAAGTCTTGAATGAATTAAAGCCATGGCACACATGCAGCATGGCTCCAAAGTCACGTAGATTGAATAGTCAGGAAAGCGGTAATTTGAAACAGCCTTGCCTAATGCACGCAAGGCAACAATTTCAGCATGAGCTGATGGATCATTTGAACTGATTGTCTGATTGTAGCCTGTAGCTATAACCTCTCCCTTAGGATCTACGATAACCGCACCTACAGGGATCTCTCCTACTGCTTTAGCCTTTAATGCTTCTTTAAAGGCTAAAGACATGTAATATTCATGATCTTGCATAAGCTACTACTAAAACTTTAGAGCTATTATCAAATGCAGTGATCAGCAATAATTACTACCCATGTTACTAAAGTCAAGATCAGCATTACAAATACAGCTGCTGATCCTAAATCTTTAGCACGGCCTGATAGTTCATTAAATTCAGTACCAATTCTGTCAACTACTGCTTCAATACCTGAATTTAAAAGTTCAGTTACAACAGTAATCCATGGCATTGCAATTAAAGCTAACAGCTCTAATGTTGAATAAGCAAAATCTGAAAAATATCTTAAATAAAAAGCGACAGCAGTTAAAATTACAGCAAGGAACATCTCCTGTCTGATTGCAGCTTCATTTTCAAGACCTGCTTTAAAACCTTTCATGCTGTATTTACCAGCATTATAAATTCTTACTAATCCTTTTTTCTGTACCTTTGCCATAAGTCATCCTTAACTTAATGAGATATATTTCATTAACTAACCTAAGGTTAAATCTTCTTTTACCTTGTTTATATGCAATTTTATTTGCAATCCTACTTGGTATTTAGTTTTGCCATTATATGAAATTGTTCTTTATTTTTATAGCTAAGAAGTGTTTTTTACGAAAAGTGATTTTAAGAACTTTTATAAGACAAAGTACTGTAAATTTTATTTGCTAATTCGTATCAAAGTATTTGATGCTAGATTTGCTACAATCGGACATGTATATAGATAGATATAGATCTTGTTACATTTACTTTTATACACAAGAGTTATGGCTACTAGTCTTTACACGGAGCATCCATGAATCACAAGTTATCACTTTTATCATTGTGCACTATTCTTTTGACCTCTCCTGTTTTGCTCACTAAATATGCTGATGCAAAAGAAAACAATGGAGATCCTCAAAAGCTCTCAGTTGAAGTTAAAAGAGCTATTGATGAGAATACGCAAGGCAAAGCACTAACTTGTTTTATCACCGATAAAGACATAGTTTCAGAACAGGACTTAAGCTCAGCTATTGAAGTTTTTGTAAATAAAAACACAAAAGTAAAAGATGCTTACCCTTTTGTAAAAGATGGTCGTCTGTGCGTATCTGGACTTAACTTTGGTACAGAGTATTCTTTAAAACTCCATAAAGGACTCAAATTTACTCAAAAGAGCAAAGATAAAGTCAAAACCTTAACTACTGACGTAGGCTCTGAAACTACCTTTACAACCATCGATGAAACAAGCTCCGTTAAAATTGCCAAAGGCTTAATTCTGCCTGGCAACAACGAGCACAAAGTAATTGAGCTAGAGACTGTTAACTCTGATGCTGTAACTTTAGGTGTGTTTAAGATTTCAAACAACTCCTTGCCACAGGCAGAGCTCTTTAGCCTGTATTCAGAAAATCCTGATAAGTATGACATTCGTAAACTTATCTTTAATAACGGAAAATTATTAGGATCAAAGACTGTTAACTTTAAGAATAAAAGAAATGTTGTAGAACACACACCTGTTGATATCAGTGAGTTTGTAAACACTGATAAAAGCGGTGTTTATGTCATCTGTGTTATCAAGACTAAAGATAACGATTACCTTACTATTGATGACTTTATCTCCTATGATGACAATGCACTTCAGTTATCAAAACTTGTCTTTGTGTCAAACTTGGGTGTTACCTCATATCAAGGAGATAATGGCATTGATGTCAATGTAAGAGCTCTTACTGACGCAAAGCCTGTTAAAGGCGCTACAGTTACCCTAAAGTCATTGTCTAATGATGTTCTAGATACTAAAACTACTGATGACAATGGCTTTGTTCATTTTAATAAAGAGTTATGCAATGGCGAAAATGGACAGAGTGTAGCTACAGTCACAGTTAACCATGATGACGATTTCTTCCCCTTAGATTTAAGAGCAAGTCCTTTATATTTTGAAGAAGGTGCTGGTATTAGTGATAGCAATGACTACAAAGTCTTTGCCTACACAAGTAGATCACTTGTAAGACCTGGTGAGAAAACTGTATACCAAGCACTAGTAAGAAATAAAGATCTCAGTGCTGCATCCTTAAAGGTATTAAAGCTCTTTATAAGACGTCCTGACTATGTAATTGAAAGAGAAATTCCTCTATCAAGAGCAGTAGAGAACAGTTTTGAGTATGAATACACCTTACCTGAACATGCTCAATTAGGAAACTGGAGTTTTGAATTAGGCTTTGATGAAAAGCATCTTTTAAGCACTACAAATCTTACAGTATCTGCCTTTACACCAGCATCTTTAACCTCAACCTTAAAGGTAAAAGATATTGTAAATACCTCAGATAATATCACCGTTAACACCGACTATAACTATGGTGCTAAAGCATCTGATATTGGTATTTCTGGAAGCTATAACATTCTTCCTGACAGTCATGCTGTTAATAGCTATAAAGACTTTTCCTTTGGCCTTGATGATGAAAGCATAAATGATGGTAATCACACTCAGTATGTGCAGATAGATTCTGGCAACTCCAGTGATGACGGTGTCTTTAACTTTAAATTTAACGCCGAGAATAAGAACTATCCAAACAAAGTTAAATTTGATATCTATGTTCTTGATCCTGTAACCGGATCTGCTTACTTGACTAAAGAAGCAAAGGTAAAGTACAGCGCACCTTTAATTGGTGTAAGACTCACTAAAGCGGATAACAAATACCAGCTTGATTCACTTTTATGTTATCAGGATGGTAAAAGAATTGAGGGTAAGGCAAATTACACTCTGTTAAAACGAAACATCTCGTATCAGTATGCTTATGTAGATGGTAACTGGAAGTTTGTTAAAAACGAGTATACAGAGCCGGTTGACTCAGGTGCACTTACATTTACCAAAGACAAGTTAAGCTCTATTCCACTTAATCTTGAGGATGGACTATATAGCGTTGAAATTAAAAACGATAAAGCCTTTACCAAATTTAACTTTGTAAAAGGCTATGTAAATGAAGATAACGATCTGACACCAGAAAAGATCTTGTTAACTTCGGATAAAGAGCAATATCACAAAGGTGACAGAGTAAATTTAAGCTTCGAAAGTGAATTTGAAGGTTATGGCTCTTTGGTTGTTGGAAACTCATCTGTTGAACTTAAACAAACCTTTAAGGTAAACAAAGGTCATAATGAAATTGGCTTTGACTCTGCTGACATTAAAGATACAGGTACCTATGCTCTTGTTACAACCTACAAAGGTACAGAGTCTAAATACAGAACCGCATCTCGAGCAGCGGGTCTTTCTTATATCAGATTTGATAATCATGACAGACTTTTAAAGATTAAATCTCAAGATTTAGGTACAGTAAAACCAAAGAGTACTCTCAATGTAAATCTTGAGGTGGACAATAGCGATGATGATACCTATTTAAGAGCCTATTTGATCGATGAAGGTATTCTTGCTATTAACAACCAAAATTCCCCTGATCCATTCAAGTTTTTAACCGATAAGAGAGCTTTTTCAACCAAGGTAAACGATATGTATGCCTATGTGATGAAAGCTTTATCTAAAGACGGTCAGGGCTATGGTTCAGATGAAATGCTAGCAGGCGCCAGTGCTCAGATTTTATCTAATACCACTAAAGCTTTACTCTCTTTAACTTCAAATAGAACCAAAGTAAAAGATGGCAAAGCCACTGTTACCTTTGATATTCCTAAATTCTCAGGTAAAGCAAGACTGATGGTTGTAGCTTGGAATAAAGATAGAGTTGGCAGTTATTCAAAAGATATTACTATCGCAGCTGATGCGGTTACCAAGTTAGCAACTCCAAGCTATATGCATGTTGGTGATGAACTAGAAGCAAGAGTCTTATTTGATGATTTAGTCAAAGACAAAAAAGACGTTTCATTTAAAGTAACCTGTACAGGTGCCTTAGAATGCTCTCTTGATAAGAGTATTGCTTTAGATAAAAGTAAAGCTCACGAGAGCTTAAAACTTAAGGCTTTAAATGAAGGCGTGGGAACTGTATCTTTAAAGGTAAAATCTGGTAGCTACACCTATGATGACAGCTACGAGGTAGACGTCTTACCAAACAAAGGTAAAGTACTTGAAAGCGCTATTCTTCCATTAAAAGTAAATGAGCAAGCTACTTTTAAATTTAAGAACACCTTTAAAGATGGTACTCTGGTAAAGTTAAGCTATGGTTTGTTGCCAGCAGCAAATCCAAAGGATATGTCAAAAGAAGCTTACAGCTCATTTAAGAGTAATTACTTTGATACCTTATCTGATCTTTCAACCCTGTTAGATTATTCAGAGAAATTCCTAGATAAAAGTTCAGAGGAATACAAAAACTATCAGAGCAAGATAAGTTCACTCATAGACTACGTAAATTCAACTATCAATAATCAAGGTTATGTTGATTATTCTTTAGTCAATTATGAAGATGGTGGCTATGCTGCAGCTTATGCCTACCTTGTATTAAACAAGGCTTCAGAAAAAGGCTATAACACAAACTTTAATGTTTTAGATAAGCTTTTACAGAATATTAAGAGAAATGCAAACTCTGACAATGAGTCTACAGCAGCACTATGCCTGTATGCCCTGACTTTGTCAGGTGACAATCAAAGCTCTACTCTTACCTTCAGATTTGACCATTCAAAATCTAAAGCGATCAATGCTTATCTCTCTTATGCTAAAGCTTTTGCTCTGTATGGAGATTTAAAGCGTCAGGAGCTTGCAATTGAAAAAGCTGTTGAGCTGTTAAAAGAAGCTGAAAACTTAAGAATAGCTATAGATAAAGGCAACCTAGCCAATAACAAGCTTTTAAATCTCATTCAGGCTTTACAAGAGTATGAACCTTTATATATTACTGATACAGCTTATGACAGTCTGTGTGTTTTAGATGCTCTTTTAAGACAAAAAGAGAGTGGCAAATCATCAAAAACTTTAAATGAAGTATATGAGATTGTAGCTACAGAGAACTCTTACAGCTATAAAACAGCAGCTCAAAGAGCCATGATGATGGAAATGCTCTTACATGAGAATAAGAGTGACAACGTATTCACAGACTGTGTTCTTAAAGGAAACGAAATTACTTTAGTCAATGACGGAGAGAGTGACACTTTAATCAGTGCAAGTATCTTCTCAGTACCAGAGAAATATGCTGTATCAAAAGATAGACAGAACATCAGTGTTAACTACTACTCTTTAGATGGAACTGAGCTTGCCTCACCTCTTCACGTTAACGTCAATGAGGATATTATCGTTTTGGTAAAAGTTCATCTAAATAAGCTTGCAAGTAAGCTCTCTGTTGAATCTTTACTACCAGCAAATATGCTCTATTTAAGAAACATTGATGCTAACGAAGCTTCACAAAAATATCCTTTCTTAGGAGAACTTACAGACAGTTATGCTCTCAATATCACTAAAGGAGACAGCTCAATTGTAAGTACCAGTCAAAGTAAGAGAAATGATTTTGCTTTTGCCTATATCCTAAAAGGAGCATATAAAGGCACTTCTGTACCTTTAGCACTGACAGTACACAATACCTCTTTTAGAACTACTTCAGAGGTATTGTACAAAGCTCAAGATACTATCGAAGTAAAATAGGCTCGTATCTAAAGATAAACGGTAATGAGTAAGCGTCAACGCAACATATATGTAATTCTGGCACTTTTAATACTAAGTGTTTTAAGTGCCTGCACTGTGTTCGTGTATGACTGCATTGATGAGATATTTTTAGACAAATATGAAAAAAGATCATATGTGCTCTATTCAGATAAAGGAAACGTGCTTGCCTATACTTTAAGTGATGATAACTCATCACTTAGATTTAAAACCACTAAAGACGATGTCTCAGATCTTTATTTAAAGATGCTGATTGCCAATGAGGATAAGCGCTTTTACAGCCACATTGGAGTTGATCCTCTTTCTCTTTGTAGAGCAATCTTCTATAACCTAAAAAATCAGAGTGTAGGCTCAGGTGCCTCAACTCTTGCAATGCAGGTTGCCAAAAGACTTACAGGACACAAAAGAACCTACTTTAATAAAATAAAGGAAATGGTTCAGGCTATATACCTTACATTAAAGTACAAAAGAGAAGGCATCTTAACTTTATATCTTACTCTCTCTCCTTTTGGTGGAAATGTTGAAGGTGTAAAAGCAGCTTCTTTAACTTGGTTCAACCATTTACCTAATACTTTAAATCCTTCTGAAGCAGCTCTCCTTACGGCTCTTCCAAGAGCTCCTGAACTCATTCGTCCTGATAAAAACAAAAAAAGAGCTCTCTACTACAAAAACGAGGTTTTAAAGCTTGCTAATAAAGCAAACGTAATAACCAAAGAGCAACTTACGCTTTCACTTAAAGAGACTCTTCCTTGCAGAAGATACTCCATTTCGCAAAATTCACTTACATTTGGTAACTATGTATTTAGTTTAAAAAAACAAGATCTCAATTTAAAGAAAAGTGAGAGTACGACGGCGTCAAATAATAGTAATAGCTTAAACAGTGCTGATAAAGAGATCTTTTCTAGTCTTGATGACGCATTGCAAATTGAACTTAATAATCTTGCAGAAAAATTTGAACATACGGCTGATAAAAACTATGTTTTAAGTGCGATCGTACTAGATATAAAAACACATCAAATTAAAGGTGTTTTAGGATCTTCATCTAATGAAAAGAGCTCGCTGTGTTTACCTTTTAGATTAAGATCTCCAGGCTCTGCACTAAAACCTTTTGCCTATGCTTATGCTATGGAAAAAGGATTGTTACACCCAAATACCATATTGCATGACAAGCAAAATCTGTACGGGACTTGGTCACCTAATAACTTTAGTCGAAAGTTTACAGGAGAAGTAACAGCTAAAAAAGCGCTTACATATTCATTAAACTTACCTGCTTTAGAAGTACTAAATCTAGTTGGAGCAAACAGCTTTTCAAAGAAGCTTAACTTACACGAAGATCTCTTAAAACTAAGACACAATAAAAGTGATCTTTCGATTGTCTTAGGTAGCGCTAGTATCAATCTGTATAACTTAGCAAGACTTTATGCCATGTTAAATGAAGATGGTCTAATGCATGAGTTTACTTACCAAAAGAACTCAAACTCAAATTTAAATGAATACAGAATATTTGCTAAAGACAGTGCTAGAGCTGTGTTTGATATCTTAAAAGAGACGCCAAGACCATACCTATATCCTGAACAGAAACAAATTTCATACAAAACAGGGACTGCTTACGAGTTTACAGATGCCTTAGCGATTGGATCATTAAACAACCTTACTGTAGCGGTCTCTATAAGTTCTCCTTACAACATCAAAGGCAACACTCACTACACTGGGTATGATAGTGCAGCACCTTTTCTTTTTGAGATCTTGTCAAAAAGTAAAACTTCAAAACTAAATAAAGAAACTCTAACTTCTCCTCTTTTAAGCACTGAAGCTCCTATAGCTTTAAAAGAACTTAATCTTACAAGGCTAAATCATTCTTTTAATAATGAGAAAAAGTTAGAAATCACATTTCCTTCAAATGGGCAGACTGTGTCTCCTGATAGTCTTGGAAAAATTCACATCAAAACAAAAGGACAATCAGGATCACTAGTTATTACAGTTAACAACGAACAATTTGAGCAAAACTATTTTGAACCTAAAGATGAAGGCTTTTACTGTATTACTGTTCTCGACGAAAAAGGACAAACAGATACTTCAAAATTCAAAGTAGAGTTTAAATAAAAAGTGATAAAAGACAGAAGAACTTTACAACTTAGAAAAGATAACAACGGTGGTTCTAGTATTCTAGGCCACTGGAATGACCTAAAAACTAGAACCTTGTATCAACTCAAAACAAGGATTTCATTATGAAATATTGTTTTAAGTAATGATTCTAGTGTTACTAATTGTGTAAGTCCAGCCTGGTAAACAAGAATCACTAAAAGAAACAGATGTATTCCTGTACCCCTGTTTCCCATTATAGATGATAACTAAACATCTTCAAGAATAAAATCACAAAATTAGTAGTTACGCATCAAACTGACCATATTTCGACCAATTCTAAGAATTTCACCTTTAGTGCGTATTATAGTCAAATATAATACATAAATTTCTTCAATTTAAGTGAACA